>ULSB01012016.1_pt1 | contig 75357 bp, 73 predicted proteins | sample 1955741 | NCBI WGS metagenome assembly ULSB01 (sample SAMEA4835691, study PRJEB28245) | human gut metagenome | biome: gut microbiome; material: fecal sample | place: Denmark | collected 2008
CTCGAAAAGCTCGTATTTACGAGCTTTTTTTGCGTTTTGAGGGTGAAAATTTCAGGTGTAAAACCGTAGATCCTTTTTCGTAAAAAAGGATCTGAACCCTCAACAATTAAACATCGTCAAACAAAACGGCAGACTTTGAGTATATTATGCTCTAAGCCTGCCGTTTTTGTTGGTATCTCTTAAAATAGAGAAACCAATAGGATTGGCTTTTTGGCTTTTTAGAGCGGATACTCAGAATTCCTTAATGTAAACGACATGACTGTTGTTTATCCTAATGGAATAATTGATATTATTCCGTGGGAAAACGGAAATGTGGACAAGAAAAATATTCAAAGATTCTTAACGACTCTTTTAAAAGACGGCGAGTCTGAAACAATCAGTCTGAAACCCGGAGAAAGTATCGTCGGACATTATTCAGCAAGAAAAAAAACACTTTCTTCTAATTTTGATGACTAAAAAAATATAACAAAGCATTACCATAGGAGCGGTAATCGGATTTCTGATCATAATTTTTCAGCATGGAAAACTGTGCGTCGGATTCCTATGAAAACAAGATTTTACATATCAGGAGGAAAAAATTGAAAAGAAGAATCATTTCAATTTTCATGTCTGTTATTGTCCCCATCAACATAATTGTTCCGGTCTACGCTTCGGCAGCAGATGTCGCTGATAACAATTCATCTGTCTATATAGGCAATGGTTATGTTGTTTATTATGATATTAAAAGCTCATGGGGCAATAATCAGAATAATGAAATAAAAATCAAAAATATAGGTTCAGAAACTATATCAAACTGGGCTTTGAAATACGACGCTCATGGAGAGATAAGCGGACTTTGGAACGGTATTGCTTACAGCAGCGAAACTCAGTATATTATAAAAAACACAGGATATAATTATGAAATTCAGTCCGATCAGGAAGTGAATTTCGGTTACTGTGTGACAGGAGAAGGTCTTGAAATTCCAAAAGTTTTTGAAATCTGTTCACAAAGAACCGATAAAGCAGAAAATGAATATATTGTTTCGCTGAATGTTACCAACGATTGGGGTAACGGTTTTACCGGTGAAATAAAAATACAAAATCTCTCAGCCGAACCAATCCCCAGACTTTTGGCGTGCCTGATTCTGAGTATAAATTTGAAGTTGACGTTCCGCCAGATGTCGAAAGCTTTTCAAATATTAACACCGATACGAATCCTTTCAAGGTATCGGTTAAAATGAAAGCTGCAGGAAATATTCTGTCAAATCTTGATGCATGAGAAAGCCTTTACTCAAAAGCAATGACAAATGATGCAACTTTAGGAATTTGTTCGGAATTTATTTACGATGAGGGTTGCAAAATTGAAGAAGCTGTGATACAATTTAAAATAGATGACGAGAATGCAGTTGAAGCAGATACAAAAAAGGCTGAAGATCCTGAGTTCTATACACTGTTTCCATTGCTTATTTCAGTATTAGAATTAGGCCATCAAGGCATATCTACTGCTTTTTCATGTATATCGGACCTTTTCAGTAACACGGTCAAAAATATTGATATATATGAAATCTCAAACGGAGAATTATCAAAAGCAAGTAAGGAATTTATATCTAGTCTTTGCAATGAGTTGAGTAAGGTTTCTACTCAAAAATATTCATATTCAGGTAATGGGGAGGCTCATTATATATATGAATACTATTATGATAATAGTAATTCTCTTGAACAATCAATTATAAATCTTGCTTATTCCAGACGATTTGCTGAGATGAAGTATAGTGAAAATATGCTTGCTATTCCATTATGGATAAGAAAATATATTTATGATTATACATCAACAGTTGATACTGACAATGGAGAAATGAACTTACTTGCATATAGAAACATCTTGTATATAGGAGATAATTTTACAAAAGGTGATTTGGCAATATGAAAAAAACATTCTCAAAAAAAATGATATATGCAGTAATAATAATTTTGATTATTATGCTGATAACTATTGCTATTTGTTGTACTCCTTCTTCTTTAATTGGAAAATCAGTTCTTATTCGTCTGGCTGTAACAATCCCAATCAATATTTTATTCCAGATCATTCTTTATCTTGGAGCATCATTATTGATTTTTTATGTTTTTCATAATTTAATTAGAGAGAATAATAAAGTCAAGCAGTTAATCGCTAATATAATTTGCACATTTATTTGCATTTTTTTAGGCTATGCTTTGATTACAGATAGCTATGTTTCAATACTTCGCGGAAATATTAAGGGGGATTTTCTCTTGTGGCAAGATGTCTTGCTGGATTTACATGATTCTGATGTTAAATCTATTGATAACCTAAAAATTAAAGATTTTTATTTTCCCGGAGAAGTTTCGCATACATCTGCTAGTCGTGATTCTTTATATATTGTAGCTGTAGACAAAGAAGGAACTAGTTACAGGTTTCCTATAACTCAAAAAGACAAATTGCTGATAACTGATAAAGATAATTCTGAATTAAGATCCGGAGAAATTGAATACTATAAAAAATCAGGTTTGATGAAATCAATATCATTTTCAAAGGAGAACCAAAAAACGTCTGAAATTCAAATGGTTGAAATAACTCTTACCGAAGAGGAGATAGCCCATGAGAAACGGATTTTGGTAAACAGACCCGAAGTGGATAGCTATGATAAAAACCTATTCTGGTACGTCACCAAAAACGGTGAATTTAGTAAATGTTTTCAGGCATACAGCAAAACTTGGACTAATTTTTTGACTTTTGCTGATAAAGGCGACTATACAGTGACTTTGGTTACAGATTATGATGAAGCTACAGGGGAGTGTACTTCTATTAGTAATACGATAGAGTATACGATAGAATGACAGGAGAAAAAACCAATGACTGGGTTCACAAAATCATTCCTATGGAGATTTATACTTGATATAATCATACTGGGAATTTTCGTAAGACTTTTACAGACTGTTATCTTGGCGATTTTGTCAAGAAGTATGGAGACTTATTCAACACCGTTCCTTATTATTGAAGCAGTTGTCGTATCGGCAATCAGTATGTTGTTTATCTGCTTTCTCACATACTGGAATATCGGCGTTATTTCAAAGAAAGGTTGTTATGACTATCCGATGGATTCAGATAAATGGTTCAGAAATTTTGCAATTATTAATATCTGACAGACGATGGGTTGAATGTCAAAGCACTACATATTTCATGCAATACTTAGCCTTGTTGGCTGCAGAGGGGCAAGAGCATATGACAATAGCATTAGAAGAAGTGGCTCCAATATTTAAAGATGTAAAATGGGATTTTATTAGATACAGTACTGTTAATGATGTACTCAAAGGAACAGATTACATATCAGATCCACATTTACAAATTAGTTATTACGTTATATCAAGGGGATGATAATTTTGAAAAAGGTATATAATTATTTTAAAATTCTTGCACTTGACATAACGATATACTTGTTAAGTATTTTGTTTGCTCTTATGTATAGATATGTATTTTCAAAGGTGTTAGATACTCTTAGCGGTTCAACGTGGGCAAGTGGAATTGCTTTGTTTTTTATAATCAACACACTTACGTTTCTATGTATCGTTATTTTGCCAACATTGTTTTATATAAAAAAGGATAAATTTGATATTATCAGTTTACTTATGACAGCAGTGATATTATTTTTATTATTCTCTATGTATACGCCACCATTTTTATATCTGTTTGTGTTTACCGACTCGATAACGGGTTTCTTGTTTAATGTTTTACAGATGTCTAAGCTAAAATCTTCGATTTTGATATCATTTCAATATTCGATAATAATTTTTCTTACAGCCAAAATTCATAGAGTAAAAGCAACATAAGCTATATTATTATATGACAGTACATTATACTAATAAATTGACAATTGAAAGTATTGCGATCAAATGGAAAAGCAAAACAGCTAAAAGTAATTAGAATAATAAATTATAGGAGGATAACAATGGATATTACAAAGAGGCTTTCAGTTTTATTGATTACTGCGGTAACGGCAGTGTCATTGGTTTCTTGTGGACAGGCTACAAGCTCTAAAGTTAGTTCTGATTCAGAAGTCAGCTCAGTTGTAAATGCCAAAGTTTCGGCATGGGATAGTTTAAATGACGCCCAGCAAGCATATTATAAGGGGTTGGAAGATATCTGTTAGACAAGAGCTTTTTTACATGATGGAATTGAGGTGACATAATTATGGCTAACAAGGCATTATTTTGGTATAACTACAAAAGATTTGTTGACGAAGGCACAATTAAGCCGCTGTCTCCAAAGACATTTGCATTGTCAGGATTAATAACGGTTTGTGGTCTTGTGCTTAGTCTAACAATTTATTGTTTGGTATTTCCTAACAGTTTTGTTGGAGAGAATACACCTATTAAACTGTTTTTCTGTACATTGTTTTATATGCTTGGTACGCTTGCCATGATCGGCGGAGTGTACTTTGGTATATCGCTTGTTGTTACAAGGTTTATACCTGATAAATTATGTAATATATCCGGTCAATGTAAAAGTGCAGTAATGGCATATGGCGCATCGAGTATAGCCTACAGTGTAAATAAAGAATTTGAAGAAGAAATAAATAAAATACCAATTGTCAATCAGTACTACAATATTCGACTAGTGGATGTTCAAAATTATTATTATAGGTTAGCTTATGCAAGATTATTATCTGAAAAGAAATATGTCGATTTTAAAGAGAGTGCTCCAGAACTATTTTCAGCACTGCGTGATAATTCTGACATAACTTCTGCGAAAATAATGATAGCAAAGCTTGAGAAGGTGTTGACAGATGCGTAAATATCCCAGAAATGTAGAAGAGAAAGATAATTACCTTTCTCTTTTGATATTTCCGAATTTGATGCTATACATAATTGCATTTGCAGGATTTGATTATTTTTATAATAATGTATTTTGTGAATTTAAGGCAGAACTTCATTTAACAAAGATATTATACTTTTTAATGATTGTGATATGTTCTTATAATGCTTCTAAACTCATTTTGACGCTGGTTGAGTTTCCGTACAGAACCTATAAGGGTGAGCATTATACATACAGGAATAAATTTAATTTTTTCAAGGCAATTTATAAAAAACAATTTTTTCGCATTTTTATAATGTTTTTGCTCTTTTTTCTCTGTATGCTCATTCATATGAATTTAAAAGCATTTGATTATGAAATTACGCCTGAACATCAAACAAATATTAAAGAAAATCAGAGCGTTGTATCCTCTTCTGATTTAAAAGATGATGATTCAATTCTATTAGCGGAAATTACGATTGAAGAAAATAAAAATATTATTCTTATAAACAGACCCGAAATACCGCAGAAAGAAACTGATAAAAACTTATTTTGGTATGTAACCCAAAATGGCAAATTATGCAAATGTTTTCAGGCATACCGTAAAACTTGGACTAATTTTTTGACTTTTGCTGATAAAGGCGATTACACAGTTACTTTAGCGACTGATTATTATGCTGATACGGGAGAATATACTCCCATTAGTAACACGATTGAATACACGGTTGAATAATAAGGAGGAAAAACAATGACCAAATTCACAAAATCATTTCTATGGAGATTTATACTAGATATAATTCTACTTGGAATTTTCGTAAGACTTTTGCAGAACATTATCTTGGCGATTCTGTCAAGAAGTATGGAAACCTATTCGACCACGTTTCTAGTTATTGAAGCGATTGTTGTATCAGCAATCAGTATGCTATTTATCTGTTTTATTACATACTGGAATATCGGCGTTATTTCAAACAAATGGAGAGCTATGAAGCTTTGAGGGGTTTATAAGTTTCATTGATAAGTGGTTAGAGAAAATGACCAGATTGGTGATTGCGTGAAAAATGCAGGATAGTTGTAAATATGTTGAATTATCGATACTACGAAAAAGACCGAGTAAGATGTTCCGGTGGAACATTTTGCTCGGTCCGATTTTTATTTGACTTGAATAGTTATTATGTTGTAATATCAGACCGGAGCCGCATATACTTCGTAGATCTCGGTATAATTAGAGGTAAATATGTGAAGCTGTCCCATATCATAAATGCTTACACCGTAGTTGCTGAAAGCTTGTGCAATGTCATCGTATGAGTAGAAAGCAACTCCTGACGACACCTCGCTTGCACTAATGCAAATATCCCAGCTATATGAGTGCTTGTTTTCAAGGACCAGCATAGGAGCACTGTCACCGCTGTATACCATAGCAATTTTATAGCTACCGCTTATATACTTTAACCCGTCTGAAATCGTGAGATCTGACCAGACAGGTATGCCGCTTCCCAATTTGTTTTGTAATAGTCACCAATCACATAACACTGTTATGCTTCAATATCATATAATATGCTGAAAATATAGTAAATGTATTGACATATCGAACGTTATATGCTAAGATAACAGTGTTATGTGAAGTGGAAAGCGGGGTGCAGTAATGGGTGACGAACTTGAAACAAGGGAAAAGCTGTTGGAAAGTGCAATGGCCGAGTTCTCTGAAAATGGTTATATGAAGGCTTCTCTGAGAAAAATATGCGCTGACGCAGGCGTGACGACCGGTGCGCTGTATTTCTTCTTTAAAAATAAAAATGACTTGTTCAAAGCTATTGTCGATAAGCCGCTGAAAGAGCTTTGCAGGCTTCTTACTGAGCATTATATGCAGGATGCTCAGGATATGGATAGCGATGACCCTGCGGTGCTGTCTGCTGAGTATCACATTGATACTCACACCGACCTTGACAAGCTTGTTGATTATATGTATCTCCACTATGACGTTTTTATGCTGCTGCTCACGGGTGCGCAAGGGTCTGAGTATGAAAATACTGTGGATATGATCGTAGATATGACAGAACAGGGCTTTAGGATATCTGCTGAAAAGGCTGCCGCAAGAATGCCTAACTGCCACGTTGATGAGTATATGCTTCATTGGATAACCCATATAAGTGTTGACGCCTACACTCATTTGCTAACTCACGAGAGAGATGTGGAAAAGGCAAAGCTCCATATGCGCAGAGTAATGGAGTTTCTAATAAAAATATGGTTTACAATGATAGTCGAGGATTAGAAAATTGCCGCCTGCGGGCGGTAACTTTTGAAAGCCTACATAACAATGTTATGTCTGAGTTTTGTATCTCAAATGTCGATGAAATGTGCAGATATGCACATTTTTATATAAAGTAAAGTTAGTTAAGTCTAACTTATAAATGGAGGAAATGATATGTATTTGGAGATCAGAGATGTTAAGAAAAGCTACGGCAGTGACGCCAGCTATATTCAGGTGCTAAAGGGTATCTCCACAAGTCTAGAAAAAGGTCAGATGTGCGTTATTCAGGGTACGAGCGGCTCTGGTAAATCCACGCTTCTTAACTGCATAGGCGGCCTTGACACTATGGACAGTGGCTCTGTTAAGGTTGACGGTAAGGAAATTTTCGGTCTTAAACCTGATAAGCTTGCCGACTACAGAAAGGAAAATCTGGGCTTTATCTTTCAGTTTTATAACCTCGTTCCAAATCTGACAGTTGTGGAAAATATTCAGGTTTGTGAATATCTTTCAGATTCGCCACTGGATATGGAAGAACTTCTTACAACGTTGGGACTTTCTGAACACAGAAACAAGTTTCCGTCACAGCTTTCAGGCGGTCAGCAGCAGAGATGTGCTATAGCAAGGGCACTTATAAAAAATCCAAAGCTACTTTTGTGCGACGAGCCTACAGGCGCTCTTGACTCCAAAACTTCAAGGGATATTCTTATCCTGCTGGAAAAAATCAATGCAAAATATGGCACAACAATGCTTATCGTTACCCACAACAACGCTATAAAAAATATGGTGCATAAGGTAATAATCGTTAAGGACGGACTTATCAAAAAGGATTATCTTAACGAAACACGCATACCTGCCGCAGAGCTGGAGGACTTGTAATGAACAGGGTACTCAGAAAAAGGCTCGGACGTGAGCTTAAAACAAATTTTGCACGTTATCTTGCGCTTGTATTGCTTATCGTAATGGGAATGTACATAATAGTTTCCGTAGTAGCTTTCCTAAATGGATAAAAGTCCAAAACAGCCTAATATCAACATTATAGCTTAGAGAGTGTGATTCTTAACCGATTATACTCTCTTTTATATTTTTTGCGCTTATTTCAAAATTGCTCTTGAAAAACAACACAAGATATGCTATACTATATATGTAATTCAGCGATTGCAGATTTAAGTTCTGCAATTGAAGACAGAAAGTTCAATGATGGAGTGTTACCCTAATGGCGATAAGTTATAAAAAGCTGTGGAAGATGCTGATAGATAAGGACATGAAGAAAAAGGACCTTTGTGTTGCAGCAGGAATCAGTCATGCTTCTATGGCAAAGCTCGGCAAGAATGAGAATGTTACAACGGATGTGCTTGTAAAGATATGCAATGCTCTGCAATGCGATATTGGAGATATTATGGAAATGGTGCCTGAAACAACTGATCGAAAGGATGCAGAGTGATGAGCGTTAAAACAACAAAGGCTCCTGTGGCAAAGCCTATTCTGAAGTGGGCTGGCGGTAAAACGCAGATGCTTGGTGAGCTTATGCCGAGAGTTCCGAAAACATACGGCAGATATATAGAGCCTTTTTTCGGCGGCGGAGCCTTATTCTTTTCTTTGAAGCCTGAGAACGCTATCATAGCTGACAGCAACCCTGAGCTGATAAATATGTATCTCCAGGTTGCACATCATGTTGATGATGTTATTGAGTGCTTGCAGAAATATGAGAATACAAGCGAAATGTTTTATGAGGTTCGTTCTCTTGACTGGCAGACACTTCCGAAAGCTGAAGCTGCCGCAAGAACAATATATCTGAATAAAACTTGTTTCAACGGCTTGTATCGTGTGAACAGGAGTGGGCAGTTCAATACTCCGTTTGGCAAGTATAAGAATCCGAAGATATGTGATATTGATGCTCTGCGACTTGCTTCCGAAGCACTTCGTAAGGCGGATATTCTCTGCGGTGATTATATACTTGTTCTTGAACACTATGCTCAGCCGGGCGATTTTGTATTTTTGGATCCGCCGTATCTTCCCATATCCGAAAATTCTGATTTCAAGAGATATACCAAAGAACAGTTTTATGAGGACGATCATGTTGAGCTTGCTAAAATGATTGATACGCTTCATGAGCGTGGCTGCTACGTTATCCTCACTAATTCCAATCATCCCCTTGTTCACCAGCTTTATGAGCAGTACAAGATAGAGGTCATTCAAACAAAACGGCACATCTCCTGTCATGGCGATACTCGAAAAGGCGAAGATGTTATCGTAACTATACCGCCTGAAAAGAAAAAGAAGGTTAAGAGTGAACCTCTCTCCGATCAGGTGTCGTTATATCCGCCGACTCGCTTTATGGGTTCCAAGAGGAAACTGCTCGGTGAAATATGGAATGTTGCTTCACGCTTTGAATTTGATAGCGTAGTCGATCTGTTTTCTGGTTCAGGTATTGTAGGCTATATGTTCAAATCTCATGGTAAAACTGTAATCAGCAACGATTATATGGCTATGTCTGCAACATTCACAAAAGCTATGGTAGAGAACAATACTGTAACACTTCCAATTGCGGAAGCAGAGAAGCTCTTGATAAAACAAGGAGAAGTAGATCATTTCGTATCTGACACATTCAAGGATTTGTATTATACCGATGAGGAAAACGAGCTGATTGATATACTTCGTACAAACATAGCCGCCATAGATGATCAGTATAAGAAAGCTATTGCGATGACAGCTCTTATCCGTGCCTGCACAAAGAAAAGACCTCGTGGTATTTTTACATACACGGGTCATAGGTATGATGACGGTAGAAAGGATTTGCAGAAATCACTTTCTCAGCAGTTTCTTGAAGCAGTGGAAGCGGTTAATAATGCTGTCTTTGATAATCATAAGACGAATAAGTCTGTAAATGGCGATGCAATGGCTTTAGAGGTTGAAAAGCCCGATCTTGTATATATAGATCCCCCATATTATTCACCGTTATCGGACAATGAATATGTGCGGAGATACCATTTTATCGAGGGACTTGCCCGTGACTGGAAGGGCGTAGAAATACAAGAGCATACAAAAACAAAGAAATTCAAATCATATCCTACACCTTTTTCAACTAAGAACGGAGCGTATGATGCCTTTGATAAGCTGTTCAGCAAGTTCTCTGACAGTATCCTCATTGTTTCATATTCCTCCAACAGCTTGCCTACACAAGAGGATATGGTAGAATTAATGAAGAAATACAAGAAACACGTTGAAGTGGTTCCCGTAGACTATAAATATGCGTTCGGCAACCAGGCTGACGCTAAAACACATAGAAATTCTGTTCAGGAGTACCTGTTTATCGGGTATTGATAGGAGAAATCACTATGGAAGAAAACATTAAAATATGGCATGTCGGCAATACCGGCTTGAGAAATCCTAACAGAATACAGGAAGGTCTTGCAGTATATGCCAAGTCTGCGTTTGTTGGAAAGCTGCACGGCAGGGATAATGAGATCGGTTTTATGAACCTGCTGAACAAGGAAGGCATTATCCAGAATGAAAGCGGTAAAGATGAATCAGGCAGTCATGCTCGTAAATGGCGCTTGATGTTTGCTAAGAATGGATATATCTATCCGCAGGTAAATAAGAAGGACGGAAACCAGGACGATCTCGGTGCTATGGACGATATAACTCCGTTCGGCAGAACTTTCCTTAAAGCAGATACTTTTCCTGCGGTCCAGGAGTGTTTTCTCAGAGCAATGAGCGTTGAGCAGTTTGAAATGCCTAATAAAATAACCTATTTCTCTCCGCTTCGTTGGATGCTTGCTATCATGTTGGAACTGGAGAAGCGGACAGGCTCTACGGAAATGAGCCGTATAGAATTTGCTTTGTGGGGACATACAACTAATCCAAGCTATGATCTCTCAGAGGTTGTTGACCATATTCTTGATCTTAGACAGCGCAGAGCAAAGGCTCCGGCAAAGCGTACTTTTGATAAAAATGAGATCAAGGAGCGTGGAAAGCATTACGATAAAAAAGCTGACAACTTCCTTGATTATAGTGACATGAATATGCGTTATCTCCGCATTTCGGGAATGTTTCAGCGTAAGGGCAGAGGTATTATGATCGTGCCTGCAAAGCATTTACTCGCTGAGAAGCTCGCAAAAGAAACAGCAACATCGGAACCTCTCATTGACGCATACAAGCAGTTGTGTTCGGGCGCACCTCTTCCGACTGACAATATAGACGTAGCCAAAACATTGCTTGAAGATCTCAAAAAGCAAATGAAGGAACGTCATATCGTTTATGATATTTCCGATCTGCCTCTTGATACTCCTGCCGAGATCAATATAGCAAGACAGCGTTTAGAGGATACACTCGCCAAAACTGACGAGATACAGTATGCTAACGATCAGTGCAATCAGTGGCAGGAAATTGCCGATTATATGTCTCTGCTTATTAAGGGCGGTGGAAAGCTCGTTTACGATGAAGATAACGCTATCGAAATACCGAAAGACGAAACTCCTGCATACTTTGAGTGGACACTTTGGAGAGCTGCGCTTGCGATAGATCACATGGTCAACAAGCCTTATGAGGTTCGTGGCTTTAGACTTGACTCTGACTTTTTGCCCGTAACCGCAGCAGGCGGTGGAAAAGGTGATCTTTACTGCGAATTTGAGGACTTCATGATACTGACAGAGGTTACAATGTCCACATCTTCAAGGCAGGAAGCAATGGAGGGCGAACCCGTCCGCCGCCATGTTTCCGATGCTGTATTGAATTATAATAAGCCTGTGTATGGTCTTTTTCTTGCAATCAGAATTGATACCAACACCGCAGAAACATTCCGTCATGGTATCTGGTATGCCAAAGGCGATGTTAAGCAGAGACTTGATATTGTTCCCCTTTCTTTGGAGCAGTTCCGCAGACACTTCGTTTCCATGTTTGAGGGAAAGCAAGCACGACCTGAACATCTGAGGGATTTGATACTCCAGTGCGAGATGGAGCGTGATAATCTGGAGGCTCCGGCTTGGATGAGGTATATTGACGATGTAGTAACTCAAAGAGTATCAAGATTAGTAAAAGTATGAAATGAGGTAAAATGATGTCAGATGGAATGAATATAATCGAAATAGGCTCTGCAACTGCAAAAGAGGCAGAATCCAACAGTCATACTCCCTCCAGAATCCAGGCAGATACATTATTCACGTTTACATCAGAACTTGAATTTTTAATACCCTATATTGAAAACGCCTGCCTTTATCCAAGATACTGTGATGAAGATATTGAATATCTCAAAATTGACAAATTAAAAAAGATTTATATTCCGATGAAGTGTTTTTGTGATATTAATCTTCATAGAATAAACTGCCACTTAGACTGGTACGGATATTATGGTTTAGCATTTCCAAAAGAGTGGGGTATGAAGAATGGTATTCAGCCTATTCAATATATCAATCCAGAATCAAAGCTAAGTAAAGATTTTTCTGTTGCTTTTAATCAAGTATTAAACGACTCTTCTGAGACAGATGAATTAGGCGATATTATGAAAAGCTTCATGTTGCATGAGCTTATGTATTATAAGCCATATGAAGGAAAAATGAGAAATCGTAGGTCAAAGAAGATTGAGAAAAAGTGTTTTACTGATGAATGCGAATGGCGATATGTCCCAGGTCTATCAGGCACAGAATTTCAACAGATCTATCATGATCCGAATATTATGAATGCTGGTATTATGAACGATATTAGTAATTCGCTCACAAAGGTTGAAGGTATCGCCTTGAAATATGATTATTCTGATCTTAAATATATTATCATAAAAACAACAGACGATTTTGTTAAACTGGTTTCTGTTATTGACAGATTAAAGATTGATGTTAACACAAGGAACGAACTCATTTCAAAAATTATAATATGGGATAAGTCAAAGGAGGATTTCTAATGTTTGTTGATTTTAATAAAGTTTTCGGAAAAACACCTCAAACAGAATTAAAAATACCTCAAGCATTAATTGATCAGCTGAGTTCTAAACTTCCTGATGGATTCATTTATGTTGTGGATAGCAATAATAATCTGACTATTTCTCATGATGGTAAAAAAGATCTAAAATATACTATCAGTGGGATGACTCTTGAACCTACTGATCAACAAAAGGAAATATTAGGAGATGATTTCTCTTTTGATGATATTATGAATTTATCATATAATTCGCAGAAACCAGTGCCAGTAAGATTTAAAGACGACAAGTATGTGAATATTAATGGTACTGATATTTCAATAGAGCAGCTGTCATATAATCCTTTTAAGCCTTATGAACTTGTAATTGATTCAACGTATATTTACCCTTCTCCACTTCCTCCAGCATTTACTATAAAAATAGGAAGCGAGAATACCAAGATTGAGTTGTCGATAAAGAGAATTCCTAACGACAGTCTTGATACAATGGCGTTTAAATCAGATGATAGTAAATGTTTGTCAATAATTTACTACCTAAATCCTGATAAACACTTTTTTTCTATGACAATGAATATTTCACTTGACAAAGCAAACACTGTACAAGAGATAATAGAAGCTATTGAGATATATAACGCATTTATTGAGGGTAAAGGCTATATTTTCGACTCTGTAATTGATGCTCGACTTGATACAAAAAATGCAAGTAGGTATGATGATGAAGCATTTGAATTTTGGAAAAAGGTCAAGGAACTTGAAGATATACTTGGAGTTGTTTTTGATCCTCACGGAAATGAGCTGGAGTTTAATGATGTATGTGATATTGAAGAAATATATCAGAATTTAATCAATAAAGCACCTATCAGACGTAATACAAGCATTAATTCTATAACAAGCAAGTGGGAAGTTCAAAAAGATGGCATCGTTGAAGATACATTAGGGAAACCTATTTATTTTGAGTTTGATGGTAGATCCACAGTTAAACTTTTTGCACAAGAAATAGAGTTGCCTTGCATCGTTGGTATATTCAATGCCGTTTTATCAAGATATGAAAAGAATGAAGCAACAAACGAATGTACCATTTTCCTGGAAAATGAATCTGATGAAAAACAAATGTATACCTCAACGCTCAGATTTCTGAATAAAGAAGAATTATTAAAATATAAAGCTGAGACAAAAGATCGCATAGTACAATTTAGAGATGCAAAAAAAAGACATGAGTATTTAATACGTGAGCAATAAGAGAAATAAGGCGTTGTAAAAAAACAGCGCTCAAAGAGTCGAGATTTCCTGCTTTTGGGAAATCTCGACTCTTTTTTATGCCAGATCGCGAAAATAACTATTTTGGCTGAATTTTGGGTAAAGCAAACACAGCGGCACAAAAACTGCGTTTTTGCCGTGTTAAAAATGTGGAAAATATTTTAAATTTATGCCGCTTTTTTTATTGCAGGCTTTTTCAAGTGGAATTTATGAAGATTAAAACCACAGCAAATCATCGCAATTTCTAAATTCAAGGCTTTTGATCCTCTTCTGCGAGCTCTGGTATATGACCTGTTCCACTTGATAATGCCGTTTGCACCTTCCGACTGGATACTTCGGTTCATACGCAGCAGTGCTCCGTGAATGCTGTTCAGATTGCAGAGCACTTCCTTGTGAAACTTTGTCAGTTCTTCATTCAAGCGAATTTTACGATTCCCTTTGCACTTACAGCATTTTTCTTTTTGCAGACAATTACTGCAATCTTCACATTGATAAAATTCTTCTGTTCTGCCATATTTGTTTCCTCTTACAGGTCTGCTGTAAAGATAATGAAACTTTTTTCCGTTAGGACACATTGGATCGCCATCTGTATCTATCGGAAAATTTACTGCTCTGTACGGATCATCACGATATTTTTTGTCCTTGCTTTCCTTTTCATACATAGTAAATTTCATGTATTTTTTCATGCCGTGTTCTTCACAATACAGATAATTATTAAAGCTGCCGTATCCTGCGTCTGCTACCGGATATTCAGGATATTTTTCGTATATCTGATTGAACTTTTCTATCAAAGGCTTGAAACATTCCATATCAGACGCATATTGTTTTACGTCGAATACTGCGATATATTCATCACAGACACCTAATTGGATATTGTAGCCCGGAAGAAGCTGATCGTTACCCATATAGTCCTTTTTCATACGCATAAATGTTGCGTCACGATCGGTCTTGGAGTAACTATTGCGTTCATCTCCGCATATCTTTATGTGTTCTGCATACTTTTTTAGCCTTGAAATGTATTCCGAAAGCTTGTCATAATGCCTCTGTTCAATTGTTTTATGATGTCCCCGTCCCCGAATTGCAGTTTCCGGGTCAAAGCCGCAAAGCTTTACATATTGCTGCTGTATTTGCTCTAAATACTCAATAGCATATTCTTCACGAATGCCGAATTTTACGCAGAATGAAGAGATCTTTTCATTCATTTCACCAAGCAATTCTGTTATCCTTGCAAATACCTTCAGACGGTTTTTCTCACAGCTTTTTTTCCATACCCAGCTGTATTTGTTTGCGTTGGCTTCTATCTTTGTTCCGTCTATGTAAACGTGGTTGAGGTCAACATTTTCCACCGTAAAAATGTAACTGTTGATATCCGCAAAGATCTCATCTATTTTTCTATTTAGGACATTGTTCATAAAATTGCCTATTGTCGAGTGGCTTGGCGGAGGATTATCCTGCAGCAGCCACATAAAGCGAATATCGGTTTTGCAGAGTTTTTCTATTTTTCGCAATGATTCGTATCCGTTTTCCATAAATGCAAACAGTATTACTTTCAGCAAAGTTTCTTCTTCATATCTTGGACGGCCTGTCCTGCGGTCCTCAGTCGTCAGGTATTTACTCAGGTCAATATGATTCATCACTTCACAAAATGTATATACCGGGTCAGTTGTTTCAATTATTTTTTCAATTTCTATTGGAAATTTTAATTGATATGGTGTATAATATTCTTGTGGTTGGTTATTCATGATACTTTAATTATACCACAAAAAAAGACTGCTGTCTTGCTTTTTGGCAAGATCGCAGCCTTTTTTCTTGGGGACTTTTTTTACAGCCGCTTATTTTTCTTATTCGTCCTCATCACTGCACTCGTCAAGCCCATGAAGTAGCTGAATGTAAACGCATTCTGCTCGGTCACGCTCCTCACCCTCGGTGGACATCATAACTTCGAGGAAATATACCTTAGCTTCCTCGTAGTCGCTCCATACCTCACGCCTGCCGTTGCAAACAGTCGTGACCTTGCGTGATCTCGGCATTGCCAATTCAGGTGTTTTCAACATAGCTGTGTACCTCCAAATCGTTATTGTAGATACAGTATACACGATCATTACGCTTGAGTCCAGCATATCGAAATAATTGTAATAATTCTTGTGAAAGGCGCAGCAATATCACATTTTTCCTCGGTGCAATATGCCTTATGTCGCATTACGCTCTCTGAACGCTCAGGGAGCGTTTGCGGTTTCAGGAGTACAACTTTCCCCATAACCGTCATGGACAGCTCAGAGGGGCTATTCCGTTCGGCAGAGAGCTTGTTATCATTCAAGAGTATCCTTTCTTCTCTGCTGGGTGCGTTTTTTCTCTTGGTACTGCCTGTTACGCTCCTGCTGTTCCTTGTTTTGGAGATAGTTACGCACCTGTCGGGTGTACTTGTGTGCCGTGTCACGCTTAGTGACAAAGGCACAATGCTCAGGCACCAGAGCATTGTATTTCTCTTTCAGCTTGGTGGACTTCGCCTGCAAATCGCACAGCTTAGGCGGTTTCCCTTTGATGTAGTAAGCCTTGATATGCTCGGCAATATACTTGTCGGCTTCTTCAAAAGCGTCGATAGCGGCAGCATTTTTCTTGCGGAAGTGCTTTTGCGTAAATGCAGAACGCTCCTGATACTCCTTGTATATATCATAGTTCTGAGAATGCTGTTTCATCATATTGATGAGCTTATCAATGCCCCTAATCTTCTTGTCAAGCTCGGCAAGCTCGTCCGTGTGGTCATCAGGGTGCTTGAAATTCCAGAAGAAGCCCCTGAGATCGTCAAGCGATGTGATACCGCCAGCTTCAAGGTCAGCGATCATCTTATCGCTGTCACGCATACCCCTGATCTGTGCCCATACATCTTCTTTCTTTTCAGGTGCTTTGCTCTCGGCAGGTGTGGGCTGTGGTGTCGGGGCAGACAGTTCAGGCTTTGACTCGGCGGGCTTGGAAGCAGATGCGTTAAGCATATCAAGCTGTGCCTGCCGTCTTGCTCGTCGGGCAGCAAAGAACTTCTCAACCTGTTCCGCCGCAGCTTTTCTCTTTGCGGTTTCGCTCATTTCGGTGATAGTTTCAGGCTCAGCAGATTGTTTCAGTGTTGTCGGTGCGGTGACTGTCTGCTTCGGCTCGGTCTTTGGAACAACAGGCTTCGGCGGTTCGATAAGCATATCGGGAGTGACATTCTCTGCTGACAGCTTTTCCTGTATCTCCGCAATCTGCTCGGTGATGCTTTCGACGGTGAATCCCTCGCCCAGCGTTTCGGCTCTTGTGAACCTCTGCTGACCATCACCCGACAGCTTGAATTTCAGCTTGTACTTGTTATGCGGAGTGTAAACATACTCGATGCCGCTGGCGGTACAGTTGCGGAGAAAATCAGCAAAGTCACGGCTGTAAAGCATGACCTCTGCAATACGAACACGGAGCTTTTCTTTCCACGACTTGCCATCTTTCTGCATTTTATTCTCGTAATGTGATACACCCTTACCAATCGGTTCAATAACGGATATGCCGTGTTCGGCACATATCTCGTCCGATATTTCACGCAGCTCTGCCCACGCTCTTTCCGACTTTCTGCCCTGATTATGCTCGGTGGTGAAACTCAGTCCGTTATACAAATTTGTGTTGTTAAAAATGATATGGCAATGCAGGTGGTCTTTATCGTTGTGAACAGCTATCACATACTGATAATCGTCCTTGAGATAACGGTCGCAAAGCTCCTCTCCGATCTGCATAGCTTGTCCGGGCGTAACTTCACCGGGGGCAAAACTCTGAATCATGTGATAAGCGAGGATTTGGGTGCGCCCTGTGCCTGTTCCTCGGACTGTTCGGAAGTCCTCGCTTGCTCCTGCACTGTCGCTTCGGCAAGCATAAGAGTTGACATATACACTGTTGACGGTCTTATCATCTCTTGTGATGTAAGCGATCGCTGCGCTGACTGTTGCTCTGATCGTATGGATAGAAGTGTATGCCAAATCTCGTTTACCCCTTTCTTTATCTCGGTAATATCCTCGGCATAGATATGACCTGTGCTGTAAAGTCGCACAAGTATCTGGTTGATATTTGCGCCGATGCGTTTCATCAGACGATTGCATTCGGCAATTTCGGAACGTTCGGGCGTGAGATCAACCCTCGCCCGAACGCAGTCACGGATATACTCCGTTTTGTTTTTATAGCCGTACTGCTCACACTTTGCAATGATGTCCTGCATTTCAGATTCCGTAAAACGTACATTCAGCGTGTAGGACTTCTTCTCCCTCTTGCGTTTCAGGTACTTGCGTTCATCGTCGGTAAGCTCGTCCTCAGACTTGTGTGCAAGGGTATCGTCAAGCTCGGCAGCTACCTCTTTATCCAGAGCATTGTTGATTGCTCCCTCATAGGTCATGCCCTCGAACTCCATAGCCTTGCGCTTGGGCGGTCTGCCACGCTTCTTTTTCTCGGTTTCCATAGTGATGTCTCCTTTGTTTTTATTTCGGCGTAAGCCGATTTTTTCTGACCGCTGTGCGGTCATTTCGGGGCTTGGGGTGTCCCCAACAAGCATTTGGTATTTTCGCTCGCTGTGCGGCGCAAAATACAATGCTTGTTATTTTTGTTGCGCTGTCGCGCATATTTCCAGCCTGTGGGATTTGCATATCACGCAGGCATTCGATGCTCCGTCATCGAATTTGGAGCTATGCGACTTAATCTCTCCGCCGCTTTGGTCGGCGGTCATATTCGCTCACGCTCCAGCGTGATGCTCTCAATATCATCATCTCCAAAATTGTAAACTGGCTCAGCGCAGTTATCGTGCTGGGAGTGCGGCAGTCTGGTGAAAATCGCCCTCAATAGTTATTACCAAAATAATCATGGCTTCGTTAAGCATAGCCTGCGAAAAAACTCACTGAATTTTGGATAGTCTGTTTTTGCATAACGGAGAATATCTCGGCGGTACTTAACGAATGGCAGAATAAATTGGTATTGATATGTAGAAGGTCATAGTTTCTCTGTATCATTAGTGGTAAAAGTGAAGCTGAACACACTGGAGCTTTTTGAAATTCCCCATAACATTCTGTCGAACGCAAAACTCTAATGAAACAGAAAGTTTGAGCGCAATACCAGTAGACAAACGACTTTATTGCGCGCTATAATATTATCATCAGGTGTTATCCTGAAATCCATACTTAGACAGGTGGTGAAATGAATGCGTGGAAATCTGAACGACAACCAAGCGAAGATCAACAACGCTGACAAGGCAGTGAGAGCTGCCCTTAAACGTAAGCGTAAGATCATCATGCAGAGCAAGCAGATCGCTTACGATATGCTCTCCGAGCTTTACGGCAAGGACGGGCAGGAGCTTGTTGATGCTGTGACTGCGGAACACGGTATTATCCAGAAGTTTACCGACAGCGGTATGTCCTATGCCGACATTGAGGGACTTGTGGATAGCTCTGCTGACAAGTACGACAAGCAGATGAGCTTTACTGAAAGCAATGATTCCTATTCGGAGTAACATATATTCCGACAACAAAACGATAGCTGTGATATGGGACGGCTCCTGCCGTTCCGCACAGCTACAATCAAACACAAACAAAAAGAGGGGCAGATAGAGAAAGCGATCCCCTCGCTCTAAAAGCATAGATAAAGAGAAGCTAAAGGAGATACAGCTATGAAAAATAACAATACTGCCGTAGAAAGAGATAAGGCAGGAATGGCTTTTGAACTGAATGAGAAGTTCAAAGACTGCAAGACCGAAACACACGAGTACCTGATTGGTAAACAGAGGTGCGTTGTTGTACGTCATTACTGCGGAGATAAAGACCTCAATGAAGTGCTTTACCGCAACGCTTTTGAACGGGCGTTTTCCGAAGTAATGGCTCTGCACCGCAGTCCTCAGACAAACTGAAAATATTTCCAAAAGGTACTTGCTTTTTTCGGCATTGCGCGCTATACTTATAGCAATGTTGAATTAGGCTGCTTTGGAGGAAAGGAGTAGTAATGTTAGCAAAGCAGACTGATTATATCGTGGGGATATACCTGAGACTTTCAAAAGATGATGAACGTGCAGGCGAATCCCTTTCCATAGAAAACCAGAGAAGAATCCTCAACAACTATGTCCGTGAACAGGGCTGGACGATCTATGATGAGTACGTTGATGACGGTATCAGCGGAACATCTTTCGACAGACCGGGTGTGCAGAGAATGCTTGACGATGCGAAAAACGGCAGGATCAATCTTATCATCTGCAAAGACCTCTCCCGTTTCGGACGAAATTACATTCAGGTAGGTCAGTACACGGACTATATTTTTCCGATGTACAATATCCGTTTCATCGCACTGAACGACGGAATTGATACGCTCAATTCCGATAGTGCAGATATGGATATGATGCCTATCCGTAATGTGTTCAACGAATGGCACGCTGCAAACACTTCCAAGAAGGTCAGGGCTGTTATCGCCGCTAATGCAAAGGCAGGCAAGATGATGACTCCCTATTGCCCATACGGTTATGTTAAGAGCGATGATGAGATGCGTACTCCGATCATTGATCCGTATGCCGCAGGAATCGTCCGCCGAATCTTTGAGATGTATGCAAGCGGCATGAAGCCTTTGCAGATCGCAACTGTCTTGAATGAAGAAGGAGTGCTGACACCGTTTGACTACTATTACAAGCGTATCGGCAAGCCGAATCCCTACAACCACTCGCATCTGTGGAGCGGCAGAAATCTCGAAAATATCCTGAAAAATCCGATATATATCGGGACGCTCGCTCAGCTCCGCACAACAACGGTGAGCTACAAAAACCATAAGCGCATCGACCGTGATGAATCGGAATGGGCGGTCATTGAGAACAACCATGAAGCGATCATTTCTAAGGAGCTGTGGGATAAGGTTCGTGAAATCGAAACGTCTGTCAGCAGAGGAAAGCGTGACAAGAAGGGGGAACTTAGTCCTTTGTCGGGTTTGCTTTTCTGTGACGGCTGCGGCTGGAAAATGCGGAAAGCAAGCACAGGTGGCGGCGGATATATCTGCGGATACCACAACCGCTTCGGCAAAAACTATTGCTCAACGCATTACATCAATCGGGAGCTTATAGAGGGGATAATTCTTGCGGATATTCAGGAAATGTGCGAGCTTGCCAAAGACGAAAAGGCTGCAACAGCAGAGTTCCTCAGACGAAAAAGAGCGTATATTGACGTTCAGAGCATTTCCGATACCAAGCGTATGAAAACTGTCGGCAGCCGCCTTGCAGAACTTGACAAGCTCATACAGAGCGTGTATGAGGATAAGGTCGCAGGCAGGATCGAACCTGACATGGCGTTTGATATGCTGGACAAGTATCAGGCGGAAAAGAAAACGCTGAAAGCTGAGTACGATGAAATGAATGCCCGTTCCGAAGCAGAAATGAAGGACGAAGAAGATGTTGCAGAGTTTATCAGCCGTCTGAAACGCTATGCAGGAGCAACAGAGCTTACCCGTGAGATGTGCCTTGACCTGATCGAATATGCAACAGTCGATGAGAACAACAAAGGTCACAAAGACCGCCCTCGTGTGATACACGTCTATTACAAGCTCATAGATAAACCGCTTACCAACAAAAACAGACTTGCCCTGACGTAATGTCAGGGCATACATTAAAATCATTTTTATCCATTTGGGATAGTTACCGTGGTTGCAAGTGCAGACACTATCATCGACGGAACTGCCGAACATGGTAAGCAAAACAAGGTCGAGGACGGACAGTTCGGCGTTTTTATTCCTCTTACAGACGAGCAGGAAAAGGAAATAACAGACAAAGGAATTACTCTTGAACAGCATTTCAGCATTGACGTTACCGCGAAGGACGGCTCAAAGCTCCGTGTTTTCCGTAAAAGAAATGACATTGACCTTATCGAGCTTGACAGCGGCAGACTTGCTGAGAAAAAGGGCGAAGCGGTAGTCGAAAAGCGTTACAGCGAGGAACATTCTCTGTCAGTGGGCGATAAGCTTACAGCAGGCGGAGTTGAATTCGAGATTGTTGGAATAGGAACTACACCTGACTATGACACACCTTTTGAAAATTTCTCTGACACGGCTGTGTCAAGCAAGGGCTTCGGACTTCTTTTCGTAAGCGACGATCAGTATGACTATTTCAAAAATGACAGCGATCAGAAAGCCGAAGACCTCTGCTATGCTTACAGACTTAACGGCAAGGCAACTGATGATGAGCTTAAGGAAATGATCGAGGATTTTGACTTTGATTATAAAAAAGTCACAGACAAGTATTATCTTGAAACTATCAAGGACGTCTTGAAGCAGCGTGACGATATTTCAAATGGCATCGACAAGCTCTATGACGGCTCTCAGACCCTTAAAGACGGTGTGAAAGACCTTTCTGAGGGAGCAGACGCTCTCTATGACGCAATGGGCGGACTTTACGATGGTGCAAAGGCACTCCCAGAGGGTGTGAACGCTATCACGGCAGGAGTTAAAGCCGCATATGACGGCTCAAAAGACCTGTCAGAGGGTGCAAGATCTGCATACAGCGGTGCGGAGAGCCTTGCAAATGGTATTGACAGCTTCAAAAAGCAGGCTGACAAGCTTCTTGACGAGATGTTCACCATTGATCTTGACAACCTGACAATGTTTGTGAAAAAGGGCGACAACGTTCGTATAGCTGGTGCGGCAGGTGACGTTGTCATGAACAAATATGCAGGACTTGGTGTGGGTGTTATACTTATGGCACTTCTTACTTATGTTATCTCTGTTTTCGTCATTCATCAGATTCAGCGTGAAAGCAGTGTTATAGGTGCGCTTTATGCTCTTGGTGCAAAGAAAAAAGATCTTATCCGACACTACGTAACATTGCCGACTATAGTTGCATTTGTTGGCGGAATAATCGGTGCGGTCATAGGCTTCTCACCTGTGGGGATCGATTATCAGCTTCTCGACAGCTACGCATATTTCTCGCTCCCTGATTTTACCCATATTTATCCTTTGTATCTTATCATTTACAGCATTGTAATGCCTCCTGTTGTTTCGTTTATAGTTAATACCCTTGTGATAAACAAGCGGCTTTCTCAGACGGCTCTTTCACTTATCAGAAACGAGCAGAAAACAGGTCACTACAGCAGAGTGAAGATAAAGAGCAGGAATTTTATCCGCAGATTTCAGATACGCCAAATGCTTCGTGAAATGCGCACAGGCATAACAGTGCTTCTCAGTATGCTGTTTTCACTGTTCATTCTTATGCTTGGCGTTGATTGCTACTATCTCTGTGAGAACGTGAGAAAAGACACTATCAATGACACAAAATACGAGTATATGTACACTCTGAAATATCCAGAGGAAAGCGTTCCAGATGGTGGCGAGGCTTGCTTTGTAAAAACGCTTTCAAAGGAACAGCTTGGCTATAACCTTGATGTCACCGTTATGGGTATGGACAGCGACAACAAGTATTATGATGTGAAAACACACAAGGGCAAGAGCTTTATAACAGTGAGCCAGTCAGTTGTGGAGCGTTACGGAGTGGCAAAGGGCGATAAGTTTATCCTGACAGATGATGCGACCTCAATGGATTACGCATTCACAGTGGAGGATATCTGCGACGAGCGTGGCGGACTTATGGTGTTCATGGATATTGACAGTATGCGTGAGCTTTTCGGTGAGAGCGACACTTACTACAACTGTTTGCTCTCAGACAAGAAACTTGACATTGACGAGGGCAGACTTTACAGCACAACAACAAAATCGGATATCGAGCGTTCAGCGGCAGTTTTCACGGATCTTATGATGTCAATGATAGTAATGCTTATCGCGGTTGCCGTAATAATTTTCTGCTCTGTGATGTTCCTTATGCTGAATGTTACAATAGAAAGGGCTTCCTTTGGAATATCCCTTGTGAAGGTATTCGGCTATAAGACCAAGGACGTGAAAAAGCTTTACCTAAACGGAAACGCAATTATCATAACTTTGGGCGCACTTATCGAGATACCGCTTTCAAAGATGTTTATGGACAAGGTTTTCCCAGTGTTCATTCCAAACGTAACAAGCGGAATAAACCTTGCATTCCCATGGTATGCTTACGTTATAATTTTCGCAGGAGTAATGGCAACATACTTTATCATCACCTCAATTCTTGTAAGAAAGCTTGGCAAGATAACCCCTGCCGAGGTGCTTAAAAACAGAGAATGATTTCTTAATATACAAAAAACGTACAGAGCGTAATGATGTGACCTCCAGATCGTTAGATTTTTGGTCTAACTTCTGGGGGTCGGATCATAAAGCTTTGTACGTTTTTAATTATGCCTAATTTATATTATTGTCTATTTTGGTTATGATAACTGCGGCAATGGTAAGGACAATATATCCTGCTGTGACCTCAAATGGAAATTTTATTATTGCCGTTTTGGGGATTATAAAAGGCAAGGTAGATATTGCACAGCATGGAGGAAAATAAAGCTTTGCTTTTCGGCAAAGGACGAATATCACAGCCGAGGATAAAACTGCACCAAATGTCAGGGTAAGCCCAAGCTTTTCAGAGATAAAAAATCTTGCCATAACGCCTGCGAACGCAGCCACCACCATGAGAGCAATTGCTGTGTATTTTCTTTTCATAAGCTTTGAGCCTTTGCCGCTAAGCTCAAAAAATGCAACGATAAGCGGCGGAGCGATAAAGAATATCTCGTGAAAATGCGCAGGCAATACACAGATAACAAGCGCTGTGATGACTTGTTTTGCTCTTAGTTTTAGAAGCTCTGAGCTTGGTTCGATAGGTCTATATTCATACTTTTCATGAAGTCCAAAGTATTCAAGAACTTTTTGAAAAATAAGTATAAATGCTGTCATGACCGCAACGGAAATGACGTAAACAGGGCTTTTTGTACCCATAAGTATCGGAAGTATGCAGGCTGAAATGGCAGGAACAAAGTTCGTTTTTGACAGCGTTATAACGCTCACTGCTACAAGAAGTCCCAAAGCTATACGAAGTATAAGTATCTCAGGGATAAACCGCACTATGCACACGCCTGCGACAGCGGCAGAAACTATCGCCGCAAAAAGCCGTGTTCGAGAGGTGCTCCACGATTGCACAGGCGCAATAAGCGCACCCATTGCCACTGCCGTTATCTCAGGAAAAATTATCTCCTTTTCCCCGAAGATCTCCGCCGAGCCGACCATTAATGCCACAACCGCAAGGGATATCCCCATAGCTATATTTTGATTTTTATTCATTGCTTCACCTTGATGTTTTTTCTTTATTATAACATAAAGGGGAGAGGTTTTCAATCGGTGTAAAAAGATAAACCCCACAAACTTTCATAGTTGAAAATTTGTGGGGTTTATTTAGCGGTAGTCGTTTCTAAATTCGTCTTCATCAATGCCGTAACGTTTTCTATTGAGCTTTGCACGTTCCAATTTGGCTTCTGCCCTCATTTGATCTGATGATGTTCGGGCATGTTCAAGTTCATTTGCAGCATCATAAATAGCAAAGTCAAGCCTATTGTTATATCTTGTTATAGCTCCGTCCTTGTATTCGTCTGTTTCATAGTACATTGTATATATTTTGGCTGCCAAGAAAAATACGCATGCTATAGTAAGTACTATTTTATCAAGTAAATTCGATTTTATTTGAAAAAAGCCAAACCCGCAATATGCTAGAGTACGGCTGGAGAATAAATATACTTCAGCGACAGCATATGCAATAAAATACCACATTTGGTAAAGTAATCTGCTTCTTGTGGCTTCAAAAAGAAAATAGAAAATACGCAAAAGAATATGACCAAAAAATATTATCAACCAATAATTTTCTAAACGATTTCCCGAATCTATGCTTGACATATTCTCCAACCATGAAGCCAATCCCGCTAAAATGAGCCAATCAATGGCACATAAAATCTTACAAATACGATATTTAATTTTACTCTTATTCAATTGAAAATCCCCCAATATTATTTTTTCTTAATACACTGCTTACTGTATTATATCATAATCTGTACTAATACTTCAATATATATGTAATTATTGTATTAATGTATGTAATAATCATTAAATAAATTAAGTGATTACGCAAATTGCAAAGGCTTGAAAATCGCCGTCAAAGGTGCTATAATGGATAAAAAGCCAGAAGGAGCGTTGAAAATGAGAAATATACCTACAGATATTTACATAGAAAATGGAGCGGTAAAAAATCACGGGGGCGAGATAGCCGCACTTGGTAAAAAGGCTATGATAGTCACAGGCAGACATTCTTCTGCGGTGAACGGCTCTCTTGATGATGTCAGGGCAGTGCTTGAAAGTCAGGGAATTGGATATGTGATATATAATGATATTGAGGAAAACCCGTCTGTGGAAACTGTTTACACAGCGGCAACGGCGGCGGTAAAATACGGCGTGGATATGTTCGTGGCAGTGGGCGGAGGTTCGCCAATGGACGCAAGCAAGGCGATATCAATGCTTGCTAAGAATGGGATAGTTTGCGAAAATGCCGAGTTTACCGAAAGCGAGAGCGTTGTAAAAGCTGAAAAGTGTGAGCTTTCAGTCAGCATTGCCAAGGTGGAGGAGCTTCTTTACACTCCTGCGAAACTAACTTTTTATCCTATAGTCTGTGTGCCTACCACCTGCGGAACAGGCTCGGAGGCTACACCTTATTCTATCCTGACTTCCCACATCAAGCAGACCAAGAAATCTATTGCCCACAAAATATTCCCGTCACTTGCATTGGTTGACTACGGCTATCTTAAAACCTCCTCATACAGCGGTATGAAAAGCACCTGCGTTGACGCACTTGCTCACATGATAGAGTCACGGCTCAACACCAACGCAAACGCGTTCAGCCGTGCATATGCAGAGGAGGGTATGAGGCTTTGGGCAAGCTGTAAGGGCTGTCTTGAAACTGAGGAGAGATTTGCTCATATGACCGATGATGAGTTCTCAACTTTCATGCAGGCATCAGTGCTTGCAGGCATGGCGATAGCCTACACAGGCACAAGCATACCTCACGGTCTGAGCTATACTTTGACCTATGAAAATGGCATACCCCACGGCAAGGCAGTAGGCGTTTTTCTGTCAGGCTTTTTGAAAAAATACGGTGACAGCACCGAAGCTGGATATGTTGTAAAACAACTTCTTGGCTTTGATGATCTTGACGCTTTCCGAGATTATATCAGGACGCTTTTTGGCAAGCTTGATATGTCAGAGGAGCTTTGGAAGAAGGACAGAGACGGAATACTTGCCAACCCTGCCAAGCTTAAAAATTATCCTTTTGAGCTTACGGCAGATATGCTTGACGATTACGTTCGCTATTATAACGCATAAAAAAGCTGTCAGGGTGGTGGCTCTGACAGCTTTTTTATTACATCTTTGCAAGCCTGTCTATCTCTGCAAGTTCAGCTTCTGTGAAGTCAAGGCGGTCAAGACAGCCTATGTTTTCCGTTATCTGCTCAGGACGGCTTGCGCCGATAAGCACAGTAGTAACAGCCTTGTTGTGAAGCACCCATGAAAGTGCCATTTGCGAAAGGGTCTGTCCCCTCGAAGCGGCGATATCATTAAGCTTGTTGAGCTTTTCTATCATTTTGTCGTTAAGCTCATTGCCTATCCATGTTTCGCCTCTGCCTACCCTTGAATCTGCCGGTATGCCTTTTAGATATTTGCTTGTAAGGAAGCCCTGATACAGCGGCGAGAACACTGCAATGCCAAAGCCCTCAGAAAGTGCAAGGCTGTCAAGCTTATCGTCCTCTATCCAGCGGTTGAGTATGGAATATGAGGGCTGATTGATAATAAAAGGAGTTCTGAGTTCACGGAAAATTTTCAGCATTTCGGCTGTGTCGGCTCTGTTGTAATTTGATATGCCAACATAAAGCGCCTTGCCCTGTCTTACTGCATTGTCAAGTGCAAGGGCAGTCTCTTCAAGAGGCGTTTCGGGATCTCTTACATGGTGATAGAAAATGTCAACATATTCAAGTCCCATTCTTTTTAGAGATTGGTCAAGGCTTGCCGTGAGATATTTTCTCGAGCCGTTTTTGTCACCGTATGGACCTGCCCACATTTCATAGCCTGCCTTGGTGGAAATGCACATCTCGTCACGGAACTCTCTCATGCCACGGTCGAGTATCCTGCCGAAGTTTTCCTCTGCCGAGCCGTTGTAGGGATTGCCATAGTTGTTTGCAAGGTCAAAATGTGTGATACCGCTGTTGAACGCAGTGTGTACCATTCTTTCCATGTTCTCAAAATTGTTTTTCAGGCTGAAATTCTGCCAGAATCCCAGCGATACAGCCGATAGTTTGAGCCCGCTTTTTCCACAGCGGTTGTATATCATTTTGTCATATCTTTTATCGTCAGGTATAAACATTTCAAAAAACCTCCTATATAATCGTATTAGTGCATAAATTATCCCACTTACTTTTATGATTATAGCATATTGTATTATCTATGTCAATGTGCTATAATTGAATAAGTTATATGATAAAAAATATGTGTGTAATGCACAATAAATGGAAAGATAATAATATGAGAAATGATATGAACAGAAGAATTATCGCTGCTGTATGTGCTGTGGTCATGATGGGAGCAATGCTCACAAGCTGTGCTAAAGAAACAGGTGAAAGCTCAAAAGGGGAGAGTAGTTCTGCCGAATCTCAGGCTGTGACAACAACGGCTGAGCCTGTTGTAACTCTTCCTGCCACCACAAAGCAGGTCATAAATCCTGAGCCTGCTACTTATGAAAGCCTGAGTGCTGACAAGGCTGAAAAAGAAAGTTTTAAGAAAAAGATACGATCAGAAAGTAAGATACCTGTTATAAGCGTCACGACTGCCCCTGACGATATGATAGCTTCAAGGGAGAAGTATACTTCCTGCGTGGTGGACGTTTTCAATTGTGATGAAAAATTGGAGATAAACGAAGCCTCAGCAGGCATAAAGGTAAGAGGAAATTCAAGCGCATATTACGGCGATGTTAGTCAGATCCTTGCAAACAAAGTGCCTTATAGGATAAAATTTGATAAAAAGACAAATATGCTTGGGCTTAATAACGGCGCAGAGTGCAAAAGCTGGGTGCTGTTGAAATCAGACTGGGATCTAATAAGAAACGATATCGCATTCCGTTTTGGCAGAACTATCATGGGTGACAGCAATTTCTGCTCAGACGGTCAGCTTGTTCACCTCTATGTGAACGAGGAGTTTCAAGGCGTTTATGAGCTTTGCGAACAGTGTCAGATAAATCCAAACAGAGTGGATATCTCCGAGCCTGAGGAGGGCTGCACCGACTCTGATATAGGCTATTATCTTGAGCTTGACAACTATGCAACAAGCGATGAGGATAACCATTATATAAGCATGGACTATGGAAATGCCACTGTCACCGATATAAACGGCGAAACAAGGCAGTTCGTTCCTGCGGAATATTCTATCAAGAATGACCTCTATTCGCAAAATCAGATAGACTTTATTGACAAGTATCTCAACAATCTGTTCAAGATAGTTTATGAAGCCTGCGAGAACGGCAAATATTACAAATTTGATGAAAATTATGACCTTGTTGACTCTGATGTTACCACCGCTGAGGAAGCCGTTTCTAATGTTATGGATATAGACTCAGTGAGAGATATGTATATTCTTTATGAGATCGTACATGACTATGACTGTGGTGAGGGAAGCTTCTATATGTGCGTCGATTTTTCAAAAGACAGTAAATGTCCTAAGCTGAAATTCACCTCACCTTGGGATTTTAACTGGGCATATAATGACAGCACTGAGAAATATTATGCTGGTGCTTTCACAGACAAGAATTTTGTGGCTAAAAACGGCGATCGTTCAAACCCATGGTTTATCATTCTTTGTAAGCAGGATTGGTTTATGGACGCTGTCAAGGAAAAGTGGACGGAGATGAGCCGGGAGAAGCTTTTACAGGGCTGTATAAAAACAGAGCGTGAATATCTCAAAGAGTATGACGCCGACCTTAGAAAAGGCGAAGAGTGGGGTCCTGACTCTGCGGAGGATCTTTTCAATTGGATCGAAAACCGCATTTATTGGCTCAACAGTCAGTGGAAAATAAAGTCTGACGTTAGTAACAGTGCTTCTTAAATGATAAATTTTATTCAATTAAGGCAATACCGCGCAAAGATTGTGCGTCAGATGCGTAGTCAGATTTTTTGTCAGATTGCACAAAAATTCCGCAGGCATACTGCCGTATGTCAAGGGATTTTTGTGTGATATGACGGAAAATCTGCAAGCAGATGGCGTGCAAAGCCGTCAGGCGGGCTTTGTGCGGTGTTGCCTTAATAAATCAGGCTTGAAAAATGCTGTAAAATCGGTATAATAAGATAGTATCCCCATATTGAAAGGAGGAAATGTCTGCAACGCAGGCATAATAAAATATGACGGAAAAATTATTCAAGCTGAAAGAAAATCACACCGATGTTAAAACTGAGATAATGGCGGGCGTGACGACTTTCATGACCATGGCATATATCCTTGCCATAAACCCGAGCATTCTCGGCAGAACGGGCATGGATCCTACAGCCGTACTTCTTGCCACCTGTATCGCCTCTGTTATTGGAACAGTGTGCATGGGACTTATGGCAAATCTGCCTTTTGTGCTTTCCGCAGGCATGGGACTTAACGCTTACATGGCTTACACTGTTGTGGCAGGCTACGGCTATCCATGGCAGGTTGCACTGCTGGCAGTTTTCGTCGAGGGTATCGTCTTTATCGTGCTTTCCCTCACAAACGTCAGAGAAGCCATTTTCAATGCAATACCTGTGGTGCTGAAAAAAGCGGTGTCCGTTGGCATCGGTCTTTACATTGCCTTTATCGGACTTCAGAATGCTGGACTTTGCGTTGACAGTTCAGCCACTCTTGTTACCATAACAGGCTTCCGCAAGAATTTCACAACTTCGGGCATATGTGCGCTTCTCACTATCGTGGGACTTTTCATCACTATTATCCTATATATCAAAAAAGTCCGTGGCTCTATTCTTATGGGTATAGTGGCAACATGGGTAATAGGCATGATATGTCAACTTGTAGGGCTGTATGTTCCTGACGCTGAAAGCGGCTATAATTCGCTTTTTCCTACAATGTCGCTTACGGATTTTTCAAAGCTTGGCGAAACATTTGGTCAGTGCTTTAAGGTGGATATGCACAGCATTGGTATCTTCAATTTTATAGTCGTGGTATTCTCCTTCCTGTTCGTTGACCTTTTCGACACTTTAGGCACTCTTATCGGCGTATGTTCAAAGGCAGATATGCTTGATGAAAAGGGCAGACTTCCGCAGATAAAGCCTGCGCTTCTTGCTGACGCCGTTGCCACAACAGCAGGCGCAGTTCTTGGTACTTCCACCACCACAACATTCGTTGAGTCCTCAGCAGGCGTTGCCGCAGGAGGCAGAACAGGTCTTACCTCTGTCACAGCCGCAGTGCTGTTTGCACTGTCAATGTTCTTTGCACCTATCTTCACGGCTATACCATCCTTTGCAACAGCTCCGGCACTTATAGTAGTAGGCTTTTTGATGTTCAGCTCTATCACTGACATCAAGTTTGATGACGGCAATTATACAAAGGCTATCCCTGCGTATCTTTGTATTCTTTCAATGCCTCTTTTCTACAGCATTTCAGAGGGCATCTCTCTTGGAATAATCTCATACGTTGTTATAAATCTTGTTTGCGGAAAGCACAAGGATATCACACCGCTTATGTATGTGCTTGCAGTGCTTTTCGTGCTGAAATATGTTTTCTTATAAGGAAAGCTTTCAAAGAACAATTTTGATACTAGCCATGCTTTCCTGTTCGTTCTGCTACAGAATGAGAATTGGCGTAAAATGACAAAAAAGCGGCAGCCGTTACCGACTGTCGCTTTTGTTATATACTTTTTATTATCTCTCTGAGTTTTTCCGTAAGCACTGCCGCTGCCTTTTTGTGGGTCTTTTCAGTAGGGTGCCAGTTTGCCGCAAAGCCGTCATTTGCGCCGTCCTGCTCATGGAACATCATTGAGCTTATCTTGCTGTCAGCATGGCTTTTAAGATATATCTTTATGCCCTCTTCAACAGCAGGGAATATCCTCTCGCCCATTATTCCAACAGTGCATAGAATGTAAGCCTGCGGGTTTTTCTCACGAACGACCGCAAGAAAATCAGCATAAAGCTTTGAGAAAACAGCCTGCCTGTCCTTGTAGTCACGGCAGTAGCTGTCGTCGTTTGTGCCAAGGTTTATAACGATTATCTGCGGAATATATTTGCTGAAATCCCATGGTATATCCTGCGGAGCAGTTCCTGCAAAATTGCCCCTTGAAAAGCCGTAGCTGCAATAGAACTGTGGAATTGTCTGTTCGCTGATAGGCTCGTCACCTTCTGTGTAGCCTGATACTATGCCATAGCCGCTGGCTGAAAACATACTGTATTCAGCGTCAAGTGCCTTGGCGGTTTTGTAGGCGTAGGCTTTTGTAACGTCCTCTGTGGCGGTGGTGAACTGGTGGTTTTCGTCCTCATCGTCAACACCATAGCCGCAGGTTATAGAGTCACCGATAAATTCTATTTTAAGCGGTTTTTCAGGCAAAGTCTCAGCACTGCCCTCAGCGAAAGCCTCAATGCCAACTGCTGACATTGGAGATTCTGAAAGCTTTATTATCTCCACAACTGACTGAGCGTTTTCCGTGCGGTCTATTACCGTGACCTCTTTTTCTGCACAGTCGATCATCTCGTCAACTACTCTCTTGCCGTCAACATAAACGGCTATCCTTGCATAGTCAATAGGATTGTCGCCCACTGCGATATTGTCGCCTTTGAGCTTCAAAACAAGCTTTGTGCCGTCAAATGTGAATGACGCACCGCTTCCTGAAAGACCGAGCCACATTACCTCGTCTTTGAAATATACTCTGCCTGTGAGCTTTGCATTTTTGTCGAGCTGTAATCTATCCATACTTTTTTCCTCTGTTTCATCTATGATCTTCTTTAGCTGACGCAAAAAGGCTGTGCGTCAGCTCAGTAACAATAAGAGTATAACACACAGCCATATTATTGTCAACTTATGCAAGGAAATTTACATCACCCTCACGCTTTTGCTTAACAAGCAGAGCAGCCACAGCAAAGAATGCCACTGCGAACAGCGCTTCGATACCAATGCAGATGAGATATTCCTTTGTGCTGAATACTCCACCGCTCATGCCGAAAAGCATATTGTTGGCTTTGGTGTACCAGTATGCAGGGAACAATCTTCCCACTGCAAGAACGCCTCCTGTGAGCAATTCCTGCGGCACGAAAACTCCGCAAAGAAAGCTCATGCCAAGACCGATTATGTTCGATATAGCAGTTATGCCGTTGTCGCTAAGGTCAAACTGCGCTATTATCATTGCTATGCCTGTGGCGGCAATGATATATACAAAGCTGTTAAGGCAGGCGAGCCAGAATTTCACGCTGAGCGTTTTGCCCCAAATTATTGCGACTATCATAAACAAAAGCCATATGCTAAACACCAAGATACTTGCCCCAAGAGCCGTCTGTCTGCTGTAGTTTGCTGATGTCAGGCTTGAACACATTGTGCGTTCTCGAACGCCTTTTCTGTTTAGCGTAAGTATTACAGGGCAAAGGGTAACAATGAGCATGGACAGCATAACGTATGCAAGATACTGAAAATAGTAGCCGAATATTGCCGGCATACCTGTTCCGCCCTTGTTGTTAAAGTTTTTAAGCTCCGCCTTTACTTGCTGAGAAACTGCCGTTTGGGCAAGCTCCATGGCGTTTTCTGTGCTTTCACCTGCCGTCATGTACGCCTTTACGCTTGAAAGATAGCCGTCAAGCCTGCTTTCAAAAAGCTGTCCGCCGTAGCTGGAGGGCATTTTGAAATTCTCAAAAAGTCCGTCAAAATCCCCTGCGTTTATCTTGTTGCCAAAGCCCTTGTTTATATAGAGAACATAGTTGGCACGTTGATAATAAACGGCGTCGATGACCTCGTCTTCATCATCTGCAAGCTCCACCTTTTTGTTGTCGCTGAATATAAAGTCCTGCAAACGCTTGCTTTCGGCACTGTTGTCACGGTCAATGACGGATACGGACATTTTATAGTCCTCATAGTCATTGTTATCTTTTGCAGTATCCGCCATTATTACTGCTATGACCATAAATATGACGAGATATAATAAAGCAGACGTAAGTCTTGTTTTGAGTATTTTCATAAAGGTCTTAAAGACTTGCATATTTACGCCTCCTTGTAAGAACATATCCACCAAGGGTGAACAGCACTGTGTATATCGCCATTGAAATTATCTTCACTGTGAACCGCCTGTAATCCTCATAGAGATTAAGACAATAGAAACTGTCTGAGATAACTGCGGCAGGGTTTATTTCATTGAATATCGGGCAATGCTCTGCAACAGTGCCTTTCATGGTGTTTGACATAAGACCGCTGAAGAAACAGCAGGTCATTGATGCCGCCATGACTACAGATATTTTTACACCCTCTTTTATGCGGAAAGAGCCAACGAAAAATCCCATGGATATTCCCGTTATTCCTCCGATTATTGCGGCAAGATAAACAAGTGGGAGCTTACTGCCGAAATCCACTTTAAGCACAAATCTCAGGAACGTCACCGATATCACCATGCATATCATTTCCACCACATGAAAAGCAAGGAGCGTTGCCGTTATGCTTGTAAGCTTGTTCACTGGAGAACAGCAACGTCTTGCGCCAAGTGCAGACAGGTCGCCCTGATTTTCCTGTGCCACGAACAGACCTGACATTGAGCCGAAAAGTGCCGTCATGGCAAGGAGATTATAGAAAAACTGTATCGTTATGTCAGGGTTGCCGTGGAGAGGAATATCCTCATTTGGGCTTATCTTCTCGGAAAGGGAAGCTATGACCTTATCAAGCTTTTGCGGAGCGTTCTTTGCAGTGTCAGTTATTATCTTTTCCTGAGTTTTGTATTGCTGTATGAAAGTCTTTACAATGGTCTGCTGGATACCTGTTGAGCCAAACTCAAGGGAGAGGTCGGAAGCTTTTATAATGCCTTTTATATCCTCGCTTTTAAGCATTTCTTCTGCCTTGTCAATATCCGTATACGTCACCTTGAAAAGAGCCTCATCACCATCTGATATCTGTTCAAGCACCTGCTTAAGGATATCGTTTTCTTCTATATTTGTCACCGCAACAGGTATCGCATTGAATACAACATCTTTTTCGTATATTCCTGAAAACGCCATCTTAAAAAAGCAACCCAGTATTATAGGAAAGGCTATGAGCCAGAAGAGTATGGCTTTTTGACGCAGACAGCTTTTAAATTCGTATTTGAATATGTGTGAGAACATTCTATCACTCCTTATCCCTGAGAGCCTTGCCGGTTATTTCAAGGAAAACGTCATTGAGGGTAGGCTGCTCAGAATAAACGCTGCCGAAGCCCACCTGATTTTCCTGCAATATTTTCAGTATCTCAATAAGATTGTGCCGTCCCCCTGTACAGCGTGCAACGAGCTTGTTGTCAGCATATGAAACATTATAAACGTGTTCCAAAGCTTCTATTTGTTCACGGACGTTTTCAGGAAGCTGGAGTATCTCGGCGGTGATAGTTTCGGTGTTCTTTATCATGCGTTTGAGTTCCTCTGTAGTACCCTCGGCTATCTTACTGCCCTTATCCATTATGGCGATACGGGTGCATATCTGCTCGACTTCTTCCATGTAGTGGGAGGTGTAAATTATAGTCGCACCCTCACGGTTGAGCTGTAAAATGCCCTCCAGTATCTTGTTCCTTGATTGTGGGTCAACGGCAACTGTCGGCTCGTCGAGTATGATAAGCTCAGGCTTGTGTGCGATACCACAGGCAATGTTAAGTCGTCTGAGCAGACCACCTGAAAGCTTTTTAGGGTGGAACTTCACGAAGTCCTCAAGTCCCACAAAAGCTATGGCATCGTCAACATATTTCTTTCGTGTGGCTTTGTCGGTGATGTAAAGCCCGCAAAAATAGTCAATGTTCTCATACACAGTCAGCTCGTCAAACACCGCAACATTCTGCATTATAACGCCAATACGCTTTTTTACCCCATAGTTCACAGGGGACATTTTTTCACCGAATATCTCGATGTCGCCCTTATCGTATGCCAACAGTGAGAGCAGGCAGTTTATCGTGGTGGTCTTACCCGAACCGTTAGGACCGAGAAGTCCGAAGACCTCGCCTTTTTTTATTTCAAGATCAAAGTGGTCAAGAGCAATAAGCTCCTTGTATCTTTTTACCAGATTGTCTATTTTTACTACAGTTTCAGCCATAAGAAAAACCTCCCTTAGTTTGTATTATCATTATACAATACTATCCGCCAAAAAGCTAGTGAGCAAAGTCACATCTTCATGTGACAAATGTCATATTATAAAAAAAGCAGAGCGGCTGGTGACCAACTCTGCTTTGCAGTTATTTAAGCTGTGCTGTAAATATCATCATGCTGTTTTCGGCTTTGCATGATATCTTGCTTTTGTGCGACCTGACTATTGCCTGTGCAATAGAAAGCCCAATGCCGTAGCCTCCTTTTTTCTCTCCCTTTGACCTTGACCGTGAGCTGTCGTCACGATAAAATCTGTCAAAAAGTTTTGTTAGGTCGCCTTGCGGTGGTTCTTTGCAGGTGTTTGAAACTTCAAGGTCAGTTTCCTTGCCATTATGAGAAGTGAAAAGCTTTACTATTATTTCGCCGCCATCGTCAGCGTATTTTACTGCATTTTCCGTGAGGATAGAAACAAGCTGTCTTATCGCACCCTCGTCGCCGTGATAGGTAAGTCCGTTGGCAACATCAATGGTGAGTTTTTTGCCCTTTGTTTCCGCAAGGGTAGTAAAAGGCGAAGCGGCGTCATAAACAGCGTCAGAGATATTGAAATCAGCCATGGTAAGAGCAGGCTTTTCCTCCTCCATTTTTGCAAGGCTTAAAAGCTCTTTCAACAGACCGTTGAGCCTTGTTATCTGATTTTTTATGCTCACCGTCCACTGGTTTGGCTCTGACACCATTTCAAGAACTTCCGTGTTTGCGGAGATTATGGCCAGCGGCGTTTTTATCTCGTGCCCTGCGTCGGTGATGAACCGCTTTTGCTTTTCAAAGCTTTCCACAACAGGTCTTATGGCACGCTTTGAGAAGATTATGATAAGCAGACATACAAGTATATATCCTGCTGCACCTATAGCGCACGACACCAGCAAAAAGCGATTTTTGGTGGCACTGTCACTGCGGCAGTCCATGAAAACTATTATCTTGCCTTTGTCAGTGTCGCCTGTTTTGTAGCGGTAGTTTCCTGACGTGCCTGAAGTCTTGCCGCTGTCAAGAACGCTTTTGCCGTATTCTATGGCCTGCGAACTTGACACCGCCGCAACGTGTCCTGTATCTACCTTGGTTATTTCGCCATTGCTGTCGGCGTATACAACAAAATACCTTGTCTGATACTTAGTTTCCTCGTTAAAGCCTCTGTGCTTATCAGGCTTTTTGCTCTCAGGGGGAGAGACGCTGTCTGATGAGCTGTCTGAATTATCCTGCGGTTTGTCATGCTTCATGCCATTGGGGTCGAACTCAGGAAATCTGCCGTCATTTTCGATTATTATGTTCAGCAGATTGTCTGCATTCTTGTTGGTCTGATAGATGTTCACTCCATTTATGCCGCCTATTATGGCAAACTCTACGATAAGAAGGCACACAGCGGCGATAACAACGAATTTCCGCTGTAAACGCTTAATCATTATGCTTTTCCTCTAGTGTATAGCCCACGCCCCTTGTGGCTTTGATCTCGATATCTGCACCGATAAGACCAAGCTTTTTACGCAGATATGAAATATATACCCACACCACGTTTATCTCAGCGTCAGAGTCATAGCCCCATATCTTTTCCATGAAACGCTCTGTAGAAATAAGCGTACCGTGATTTAGCATAAGGGCTTCTATCATTTGAAACTCTTTGTTGCCAAGCTTCTGAGAGCCGTTAGGACCTGAAAGCTCAAAGCTCTGTCTGTTGAGAGAAACGTTTCCGAAAGTAAGGGTAGAGGGTGCAAACTCAGTGCGGCGGCGTGTCATTGCCCTTATTCTCGCAAGAAGCTCGCCCATTGCAAAGGGCTTTGTAAGATAATCGTCAGCACCTGAATCAAGTCCGGTTATCCTATCGTCAATATCAGACTTTGCAGTGAGCAGCAGAACAGGGGAGTCGATACCCTTTTCACGGAGTTTTGTAAGCACCTGTATGCCGTCCATACCAGGCATCATAATGTCAAGTATTATGCCGTCATAATCCTGTGCAATTGCATAGTTGTATGCGTCGATGCCGTTGTAAACAGCGTCAACAGAATAGTTTTTGTGTTTAAGCACTGCCGAAAGCGCATTTGCAAGCTCCACCTCGTCCTCAGCAAGAAGTAATCTCATTAAAATTCCTCCCTATAAGTCAGTATAATATCTTACGATATATGATAACCTATGAACTTAAAACTCACTTTAAATGTATTATACCATAAATATTCTTTTCGGGCAATAAAAATCTGCCCCCGAAAACCGAGGGCAGATAAAAGATTTTTGAATTAGAATGCTGTCTTATAAATGCCGAGGATAGACTCAACTGTGCAAGGTCTTGGATTTCCTCCTGTGCATACGTCTGCGAATGCAGATTCGCTCAAAGCCTGAAGATCCTCTTCCTTAACGCCTATCTCGTGGAGCTTCTCAGGGATTCCAACGTCCTTTGAAAGCTGCTTAACTGCGTTTACTGCGGCTGCTCTGTATTCAGCCTGGCTCATGCCTGTTGTGTCAATGCCCATTGCTTCTGCGATGTACTTGAACTTTTCGCCTGTGTATTCAGCGTTGTACTCCATTACATACGGAAGAAGAACTGCATTTGCGATACCATGAGGTGTGTCATAGAATGCACCGAGCGGGTGAGCCATGCCGTGAACAACGCCAAGACCAACGTTTGAGAAGCCCATGCCTGCGATATACTGACCGAGAGCCATATCTTCTCTGCCCTGTGGGTCATTCTCAACAGCCTTTCTCAGTGAACGTGAGATTATCTCTATTGCTTTAAGGTGCATCATGTCTGTAAGCTCCCAAGCGCCAAGTGTTGTGTAGCCCTCGATAGCGTGTGTAAGAGCGTCCATACCTGTTGAAGCTGTAAGTCCCTTAGGCATTGATGACATCATCTTTGCGTCGATTATAGCAACTACCGGGATATCATGAGGGTCAACGCAAACGAACTTTCTCTTCTTCTCCTCGTCTGTGATAACATAGTTGATAGTTACCTCTGCGGCTGTGCCTGCTGTTGTAGGAACTGCGATTATAGGAACGCAAGGGTTCTTTGTGTCAATAGCGCCCTCAAGAGAAGTAACGTCAGCATACTCAGGGTTGTTTATGATGATACCGATAGCCTTTGCAGTGTCCATTGATGAGCCGCCGCCGATAGCGATAAGATAGTCAGCACCTGCTGCCTTGAAAGCTTCGATACCAGCCTTTACTACCTTTACAGTAGGGTTAGCCTTTACCTGAGAGAATATATCATAAGCAAGTCCTGCTTCCTCCAAAAGATCTGTAACGTTCTTTGCAACGTTAAATTTGATAAGGTCAGGGTCTGTTACAACAAGAGCCTTTTTAAAAGCTCTCTTCTTTGCCTCTGTAACTATCTCGCTGATCGAGCCTGCACCGAAATATGAAGTTTCATTAAGTATCATTCTGTTAGCCATTTGATTATTCCGCCTTTCAAAATATATGATCTCTGTTATCAAAGTTATATCTTTGATTATTGATATTATACAACTTTTATGCCATAATTTCAATTATTTTTATGTAAAATATCAGTGGCGTAATATTGTGTAAAACAGCCAAAAACATAAATCATTTAATCTAAGGCACACCGTACAAGGCGTAACCTGTGAATGATACTTTTTTCTTGACAAATCGGCAAAAATGTGCTATAATTCTCAATTAGGAAAGTTACCTTGCGGAAAATTTCGCAAGGTGCTTTTGTGTTTTATAGGCTTTTTGTGAAAAATTACGATTTTCTTTCCTTTGATGGGAGAAAATATATTTATAATTTTTATTGTTTATAATTTTTGCGAAATATATTAAGCAAATCGTTACAGAAAGCATTCGCTTTGCTGTGTCTTGATAAATCGGAGGAGTATGTATGATTAGAGAAGATTTAAGAAATGTTGCTATTATTGCCCACGTTGACCACGGTAAGACTACCCTTGTAGACCAGATGCTCAAGCAGAGCGGTACTTTCAGAGAAAATCAGGCTGTAGAAGAAAGAGTCATGGACTCAAACGATATCGAGCGTGAGAGAGGAATCACTATCCTTGCAAAGAATACTTCTATCAAGTATAAGGACGTTAAGATAAACGTTATCGACACCCCAGGCCATGCTGATTTCGGCGGTGAGGTAGAGCGTGTTCTTAAAATGGTAAACGGTGTTATACTGCTTGTGGACGCAGCCGAGGGTCCAATGCCACAGACAAGATTTGTGCTTCAGAAAGCACTTGAGCTTGGTCATAAAATAATCATCGTTATTAATAAGATAGACAGACCTGACGCTCGTCTTAACGAGGTAGGCGACGAAGTTCTCGAGCTTCTCATGGATCTTGACGCTACTGACGAGCAGCTTGACAGCCCTATCCTTTATTGCTCAGGCAGAGCAGGTACAGCTACTCACTCACCTGATGAAGAGGGCAAGGATATGATACCTCTCTTTGACGAGATACTCAGCTATATCCCTGCACCTGAGGTAGATACTGAGGGTCCAATGCAGTATCTTGTTTCCGCTATCGACTACAACGAGTATGTAGGAAGAATAGCTATCGGCCGTATCGAGCGTGGCGAAATGAAAGTTAATCAGGACGTTACGATCGGCGACTATCATCAGACTAAGAAGGAATATCGTGGCAAGATAGTTACAATGTATCAGATAGAGGGACTTAACAGAGTTCCATGCCAGAGTGCAAAGGCTGGCGATATCGTTTGTATAAGCGGTATCGAGAACATCACTATCGGTGACACTATCTGCGACTTCGGCAACTTTGAGGCTGTTCCTTTTGTTAAGATATCCGAGCCTACAGTTGAAATGACATTCTCCGTAAATAATTCGCCATTCGCAGGCAGAGAGGGCAAGTTCGTAACGAGCCGTCACCTGAGAGACAGACTTTTCAAGGAGCTTCTTAAGGACGTTTCACTGAGAGTTTCTGAAACAGACAGTACAGACGCTTTCAAGGTAGCAGGCCGTGGCGAAATGCACCTTTCTATCCTTATCGAGAATATGCGTCGTGAGGGCTATGAGCTTAGCGTTTCAACACCGCACGTTCTGTTTAAGGAGATAGAGGGCAAGCTTTGCGAACCTATCGAAAGTCTTGTTATTGACGTTCCTGAGAACTGCGTAGGTTCTGTTATGGAGAAGATAGGTGCAAGAAAGGGCGAGCTTCAGGAAATGGCACCTGTTGGAAGCAGAATGAGACTTGAATTTCTTATCCCTGCAAGAGGACTTTTCGGATACAAGAGCGAATTCCTTACAGACACAAAGGGTGAGGGTATCATGAGCTCTGTATTCCATGATTACGAGCCATACAAGGGCGAGATACCAAAGAGAGCAACGGGCTCACTTGTTGCGTTTGAAACAGGCGAGGCTGTAACATACGGTCTTTACAACGCACAGGAGAGAGGCGAGCTGTTCATCACAGCAGGCACACCTGTATATGAGGGAATGATAGTTGGCGCTTCACCAAAGCAGGAAGACCTTGTTGTAAATGTCTGCAAGAAGAAGCACCTTACAAATACCCGTGCAAGCGGTTCTGATGACGCGCTCAGACTTGTTCCGCCAAGAAATCTCAGCCTTGAGGATTCACTTGAGTTTCTCGCTGATGATGAGCTTCTTGAAGTAACACCAAAGAGCATAAGAATAAGAAAGCGTATTCTGAGCAACTCACAGAGAGCTAAGGAAAGAGCTAAAATGTAATAATAACAAAAAGAGGAGCGGTCATGCCGTCTCCTCTTTACTTTTTATGAAATTGTAGTGCTATTGTATGTTGGTGTAGTAGAAAATAGCAAGCTGTGTGCGGTCACGGAGGGAGAGCTTTTCTAGGATAGTGCTGATGTAATTTCGCACTGTGCCCTCACTGAGATAAAGCAGTGAGGCTATTTCTTTGTTGCTAAGTCCTTTTGCCACCTGTTCGATTATTTCCTGCTCTTTTTCGACTATGCCGTAGTGGTCAAAATCAAAACTGCTGTGATTGGTAAGAAGCTCAGGAAGCTTGCTTGCAACATCTGAGCCGAAAACTGTCTGCCCATTCATGACGGTTTCAAGGGCAGGGCATATGCTTTCAAAATCCTGCTTTAAAATATATCCCTTTGCTCCCATAAGCACAGCCTTTATAATGTATTCATCATCAGAAAATGTGGTAAGATAAAGTATCCTTGCGTCAGGGTACCCAGCAAGGATCTTTTCGCCGGCTTCAATACCGCTCATGCCGTTCATGCGGATATCCATAAGCAGAACATCAGGCTTGAGAAGAGAATAAAGCTCTATGGCTTCCTCGCCACAGCTTCCCATGGCAAGAACTTTCACACTGCCTGTGCTTTCCAAAATGGTTTTCAGCGACACCGCCACAAGCTTGTCATCATCTATTATAACAATGTTCATGTCAAGACCTCCGTTCAGTCAGGTTTTGTTTCGGCACAGACAGAAAAATGCGGAATCCCTTGCTGCCCGATGTGATGTTTATGTTTCCATTTAAAGAAGCCGCACGCTCACGCATATTGGCAAGCCCCATGCCACTTTCGTCTATCTTTTCGGGACAGCTTCCGTTGTCTGCGATACTAAGCTGATAAAGAGCAGGGTGTTCACGAATGATTATTTTTATGCTGTCGCCGTCGCTGTGCTTTGCAGTATTGGAAAGTGCTTCTTTTATAACGCCAATAAAGCAAAGCTTCACATCTCGTGACATTCTTTCGGAAAAGTCATAATCACAGCTTACTGCAAATCTGTCTTTCAGAGGTCTTATGCAATCTTCAACAGCAGGCTTTAGTGCGATAGAATCGTCATGAAGATCGTGAACGCTGCTTCGTATGCTCGTCATGGCGGTGTTCAGCGTGCCGCTCAGGTCGTTGATAGCTTCACCGACAGTTTCATCTTTGTTTATGACCGAAAGCGCACCAAGCTGTAAAATAGACCTTGTGAGCATATGCCCCACGTTATCGTGTATCTCCCTTGCAATGCGGTTACGCTCTTTCAGAGTGGCAAGATATATCTCGTAGTCTTGATTTCTCTGCATGGCTTTGTTTTTCTCTACAAGCTGGGTGGTAAGTTCTTTTGAATTGTCACGAGTATTTATGAGCATCTTTGTCAGCTTTTCGTTCAGAACGCTGCGGCTTGAAATTGTGAAGCTTACCAAAAAAAGAGCGACAAGTGGGAAGATGTCTTTTCCCAGAGTGAATATATTTGCAAGTACGCCTATGAATGTTAAGACCATAGCAGGGTAAAATTTTGTACAGAAAGCATCATAAAGCACCAAAGGGGCGAGTATCAAAGCTTCTTTGCTGAAAATGCAAAGTGAACTGTACGCAATAACTGAAAGGTATGCAACGGCAGAGTTTGGTTTTATTTGAAAGATAGCGGAGCATATGACAGCCAATAGTAATGTGGTGATATTTGACGGATCTGTTCCCTCTGCAAGCATAAAAGCACAGCAGCTAAGGCCTAAAAGAAACTTATCCCACAGCTTGTTCATATGGCGTTCCCCCCTTGATGTGATATCTCAATTTTAACACATTAGTGGCCGATTGTCTAGTATCGTTCTAAAATAGTTTTGCTATACTGTAAAAATCATTGACTTATACCTATAAAAAATGGTATAATGATAACAATGATAATTTCTTGTAAGGAGCATATTTTTATGAAAGACGGTTTTATAAAGGTCGCCGCCTGCACCCCTGAGATACAGGTGGCAGACGTTGACTTCAATGTGGATAAAATAATCAGTCAGCTTGAAAAGTGCAGGGAAGAGGGCGTAAAGGTCGCTGTGTTCCCTGAGCTTTGTATAACAGGCTATACCTGTCAGGACTTGTTCTTTCAGAACGCTTTGCTTGACAAGGCGATGAAGTGTGTTGTAAAGATAGCAAAGACTACCGCTGACAGCGATATGCTTGTGGCTGTGGGCGTGCCTGTGAGAGCAAACGGCAAGCTTTATAACTGTGCGGCTGTTATACAGGACGGCGAGGTGCGTGCCTTTGTACCTAAAACGCATCTGCCGAACTATAACGAATTTTATGAGGCAAGACATTTTGCACCATACAGAGGCGAATGTGCTGCCATTGATCTGAGAGAGTACGGACAGCTTGAATTTATACCGCCTATGGAACAGACCGTTTTCGTATGTGAAGAGATACCTGAGCTTGTGGTGGGCTTTGAACTTTGCGAGGACTTGTGGGTGGCTGACCCTGTTTCAAATTATCTTGCTAAGGCTGGGGCTACCCTTATATGCAATCTGTCTGCAAGCGATGAAGTTATCGGCAAGGACTCATACCGCAGACAGCTTGTATCGAACCAGTCCGCAAGGCTTGTGGCAGGGTATATCTATTGTTCTGCAGGTGACGGCGAGTCAACGCAGGATATGGTCTTTTCAGGTCACAATATCATTGCGGAAAACGGCTCTATACTTGCAGAGAGCAGGCTTTTTGAAAACGGCATTATCATATCGGAAATAGATTTTAAAAAGCTTGCCTTTGAACGCAGAAAAATTTCTACCTATCCTGCAAGCGCAGAGTGGGACTATTCTTCCAAGGACAGCGGCTTTTTGGATAAGGACAATATCTCCCGTGAAAGATTCAGCCTTGAAATGGGCGAAACAGCTTTGACAAGAAAGTTTGCCAAAACGCCTTTTATCCCGTCAAATCAGGCGGAGAGAAACGAGCGCTGTCACCTTATTTTGCAAATGCAATCCCATGGACTTATGAAGCGTATCGCACACACACATTCCAAGACTGTGGTCATTGGCATTTCAGGGGGACTTGATTCTACGCTTGCACTGCTTGTGTGTGTAATGGCAATGGACTTGCTGAAACGTCCTCATACTGATATCGTTGCGGTGACGATGCCATGCTTTGGCACAACAAAGCGTACACGCTCCAATGCGGAGATACTTTGCGACGCTTTGGGGGTAACGTTCAGAGAGGTGGATATCTCAAAAGCAGTTTTACAGCACTTTGAAGATATCGGTCACGATTATAACGATCACAGCGTTGTGTTCGAGAATGGTCAGGCGAGAGAGCGCACAAAGGTGCTTATGAATATCGCAAATCAGGTGAGCGGAATGGTGGTCGGCACAGGTGACCTGAGCGAGCTTGCTCTCGGCTGGGCGACCTACAACGGCGACCATATGTCCATGTACGGTGTGAACGCTTCTATCCCTAAGACCTTGGTAAGGCATATCGTTCAGTATTACGGCGACACCTGCACATCTGATACTCTGAGAGATGTACTGTACGATATTTTGGACACACCTGTTTCTCCTGAGCTTCTTCCTACCGACGAGAGTGGCACTGAGATGACACAGAAAACAGAAGACCTTGTCGGTCCATATGAGCTTCATGACTTCTTCCTTTACTATGGCATACGCTGGGGCTTTGAGCCGTCAAAGGTGAAAAGGCTTGCGAAATATGCCTTTGAGGGGGATTATCCTGACGAGGTCATAGACAAGTGGCTCAAAACATTCTATCGCAGATTTTTCTCACAGCAGTTCAAGCGCTCCTGCCTGCCTGACGGCGCAAAGATCGGTTCTGTTACACTGTCGCCGAGAGGGGATTGGAGAATGCCGTCTGACGCTGTGGCTAAGCTTTGGCTGGAGGATATCGACAAATAACGCAAGGTAAAAATAAAGTAACAAAATCTTTATAACTGCTCGGTTTTACAGAATTGGCTGTTCAGATATAATTATAAGTAAGGAACGGAAAACTTTTCTGAACAGTATCATTACGGAGGATTTATTATGAAATACACAGAGAAAGAGGTTTTGCAGTTCGTTGAAGAAAACGACGTAAAGTTCGTAAAGCTCATGTTCTGCGATATATTCGGTTCGCTAAAGACTATCTCTGTTATAGCAGGCGAGCTGCCGAAAATATTCAGAGAGGGACTTATCTTTGACGCTTCAAAGCTCGGTGGCTTTTTGAATGTGACTGCTTCAGACCTTAGACTTTTCCCTGACCCTGATACGCTGGCGCTTCTTCCATGGCGACCGCAGCACGGCAGGGTAGTAAGATTTTTCTGCCACCTGAAATATCCTGACGGAACGGCTTTTGAGGGAGATGGCAGGTTTTTCCTTAAAACTGCTATCGCATATGCAAAGGGTAAGGGATATAACTTCCAGATAGGTACTTCATGCGAGTTTTACTGCTTTGAAAAGGACGATACTGATATGCCTACAAAGCGTCCTCACGATTATGCAGGCTATTGTGACGCTGCGCCTGTTGACAGGGGAGAAAACCTCAGACGTGATATCTGCCTGACACTTGAGCAAATGGATATTTTCCCAGAAAGCTCAAGACATGAAACCGGTCCGGGTCAGAACGAGATAGATTTTCAGTATTCAAACGCACTGAAAGCCGCCGATAATCTTGTGACGTTCAAGAACGTTGTAAAATCTGTGGCTGACAGAAATGGACTTTATGCAACTTTCATGCCAAAGCCTATCGTTGACAACTGCGGATCTGGTCTGCATATAATGCTCATGTGCATGAAAGGCACGGAAAATGTTTTCAGACCTCAGCTTGGCGGACTTTCCAAAGAGGCTGAGCGCATGATAGCAGGAATACTGAAAAACGTTGGCGACATGACGCTGTTTCTAAACACCACTACAAATTCATACAAACGTTTTGGCAGCCTGCTTGCACCTAAGTACATTTCATGGTCACATGAAAATTATGCACAGCTTCTTCGTGCACCGCTTGCTGATACAGATGAGAATGGTATAATACTCCGTTCAGCAGACAACACCTGTAATCCTTACTTTGCTATGGGTCTGCTTATTTATGCCTGCATAGACGGCGTTATAAATAAGGAAGAACTTCCAAAACCTTTTAATTTCAATATAGGCTCGGCAGATGAAAGTGAGCTTGCAAAGCTTGAAACACTTCCGCAGTCTTTGAAAGAGGCAGTGGAACGTGCTGAAAAGAGCGAATTCCTTGCGGATAGGCTTCCTGAGCATATGTTGGAGCGTTTTATCGCAATAGAAAAGGAGCTTATCATAGAATATGAGAGAGCTGCCGATAAGGAGCAGTTTGAAACAGCCAGATATTTTTATCATCTGTAATGTCAGAGAAAGCTAAAAAAAGGAGGTGGGGAAATGGACAGGATACTTGTGGCTTCAAGCAATGACAAGGCAACAGCTATGCTTGTGAGTCTTTTAAAAGAAACCTTTCCCACCTGCAAGACTTCTATAGCCGCAACTGGTCTTGAAACAAGGCGTGCGGTAGGGTCAGGCAGTTATGACTGTGTCGTGATAAACTGTCCATTGTCAGACGAATATGGCAACGAGCTTGCGGAGATAGTCTGCACCTCAACTGACGCAAGCTGTGTGGCTATCGCAAAGTCGGAAAATGCGGATATCCTTGCTGATAAACTGGAAGATTTCGGCGTAATGGTGATACCAAAGCCACTAGGCAGACAGTATTTTTACCGTTCAATGAAATTTGTCAGTGCCGCAAGAAAACGTATGCTCGGAATACGGTCTGAGAACCTGAAACTGCACAAAAAGCTTGAAGAGATAAGAACTGTGAACAGAGCAAAGTGCTCACTTATGCAGTATCTTGGCTTTACAGAACAGCAGGCTCATAAATATCTTGAAAAGCAGGCTATGGATAAGAGATGCACAAAAATCGAGGTGGCTCAGAAGGTCATCGAGATGTACGAGGTTTAAATGTTACATAATTGTTAAATTAATGTCACGCTATTGCAATTGTCGGAGTAATGTTGTATAATAATAAAGGAAAATTTAAAATAACGGAGGTCGTTAAAAAATGTTAGTTTCAGCTAAGGAAATGATGACAAAGGCACTTGCAGGCAAGTATGCTGTAGGTCAGTTCAATATTAACAACCTTGAGTGGACAAAGGCTATCCTTCTCACTGCTCAGGAGCTGCAGTCACCTGTAATTCTTGGTGTGTCTGAGGGCGCAGGCAAGTACATGACAGGTTTCAAGACTGTTGCCGCTATGGTAAAGGCAATGGTCGAAGAGCTCGGTATCACAGTACCTGTTGCACTTCATCTTGACCACGGAACATATGAGGGCTGCTACAAGTGCGTAAAGGCTGGTTTCTCATCTATCATGTTCGACGGTTCACACTATCCATTTGAGGAGAACCTTGCTAAGTCAACTGAACTTGTTCACGTTGCAGATCAGCTTGGTCTTTCTATCGAGTGCGAAGTTGGTTCTATCGGCGGTGAAGAGGACGGCGTTATAGGTATGGGCGAGTGCGCAGATCCAAACGAGTGCAAGACAATCGCTGATCTCGGCGTTACAATGCTCGCAGCTGGTATCGGTAACATTCACGGTAAGTATCCAGCAAACTGGCCAGGTCTTTCATTCGAGACACTTGCTGCTATCAAGGAAAAGGTTGGCGATATGCCACTGGTACTTCACGGCGGTACAGGTATTCCTGATGACATGATCAAGAAGGCAATCTCACTTGGCGTTGCAAAGATCAACGTAAACACAGAGTGCCAGCTTTCATTCCAGGAAGCTACAAGAAAGTACATTGAAGAGGGCAAGGATCTTCAGGGCAAGGGCTTTGACCCAAGAAAGCTTCTCAACCCTGGCTTCGAGGCTATCAAGGCTAAGGTCAAGGAGAAGATGGAACTCTTCGGTTCTGTTGGCAAGGCTTAATCAATAGCTAAATTAACGTAAATAAACGGGCTGTCGTTTCGGCGGCAGCCTTTTTATGTTATTTTATTTTCCAATTAAATAGAGTGTAACCTAGATCAACCACTCACAAATAAAAACAAGGAGATTTTTTTATGGAAATTTTCAGTGCACGTCGTTTAACAAACATGGGACTTATTGCAGCGATATACGTTGTGGCTACGATGCTTTGCAGCTCGCTTGCATACGGACAGGTACAGTTCCGCATATCTGAGGTTTTGATGCTACTTTGTTATTTCAACAAGGATTACATCATTTCGCTTTCTATAGGTTGTTTGATAGTCAATCTATTCAGTACGCTCGGAATGGTAGACGTAGTATTTGGAACGCTTGCTACAGTTGTGGCAGCGGTTCTTATCTATCTGCTGAGAAACAAGGTAAATCTTGTAGTTGCGTCGCTTTTCCCGGTGATATCAAATGCGGTGATAGTTGGCTTTGAGCTGACGTATGTCTTCAAGACGCCGCTTCTTGTGAACATGGGCTGGGTAGCCTTAGGCGAATTTGTATGCGTAACGATAGTTGGTGTAATACTTATCAAGGCGCTTATGAAGAACAAGTATTTCAGCAAGCTTGTGACTTTCGGCATGAGTGATCAGGCTCTAAGTGAGCAGTTTAAAAACGGGTGATGATTCCGATATAAAAATCAGCCTGACTTTTTAGTCAGGCTTTATTTTTTGGCGTTTTTATCGAAAAAACTGCGAAAAAGTATTGACAAAGTACGTGTAATATGATATAATAAATACGTTGCATTGAGCAACGTTAAATATGCGGATGTGGCGGAATTGGCAGACGCGCTAGCTTCAGGTGCTAGTGATCGCAAGGTCATGTGGGTTCAAGTCCCGTCATCCGCACCATACTTGTGCAATAAAATAGATGCACACCTCGAAAAGCTCGTATTTACGAGCTTTTTTTGCGTTTTGAGAGCGAAATTTTCAGGTGTAAAACCGTAGATGCTTTTTCGTTAAAAAAGGATCTGAACCCTCAACAATTGAATATTGTCAAGCATTCCGGCAAGTTATGAGCATATTTTGCTCTAAGCCTGCCGATTTGTATATAAAAAAACTTTCACAAAGTTTTCAATACAAATTTATTGGATCTGCCGATTTTGTTGGTATCTCTTAAAACAGAGAAACCAATAGGATCGGCTTTTTTCATTTCTAAGGAAAGAGATGATACCCATGTAACAGCTATACTATTAAAAAGAAAACCTAAAACAAACGGAGGTATGTCAATGAATGAAAAACTCATAATCAACACAAATCTGCTTCGCAAAGAACCTGAATTCAAAACGTACACTTGCGTGGTGGAAAAAGCTGTGCCTGTTCCGACCGAAGAATTTGAAAGGCTAAAACACGCTCCGATGTGCAATAACGATCTCATAAGCGAAAACCTTAACAGTATGTGGTACGGCAACGGCGTACATCATTGTCTGCTGATCTACGACAAGCAACAGGGCGACGGCTTGTTAATAGAGTCTGAGGGTGCTCCCTATGCAAGACATGCCCAGTTTATTCCAAACGCAAAACTGCTGTATGAAAATCATATGCAGACGCATTTGCAGGAATTAAAGTTCTGCTGTCCCCTTGAAATCAACAGAGAACCGGAATGCTGGTATGACGAGGAATACGAAAAAATCTCGTCCTATGAGGCTTCTGCTTATGAATCGGAGATAAACCGATTTATTGAAGATTTTACAATGTCCGAGGAAAAAGAACGAGGTCTCATGCACTGGTATGGCAAGGGCAATTCAGTCGACCAAAAGGTACGCTCGGCGTTTATGTCGGTCGAGGGGCGTGACGGAGAGCTTGTTGGAGTTATCACGGCTCAGATTTACGGTCAGCTTACAGATGAAGAGCTTGAAGAATTCCGCTCGTACTGCGAGGGACAACTTTCAGACGGCGTTGGGGAGTCTCTTGAACAGCGGCCGATAAAAACTCCTGACGGCGATATTTATGTCAGCTTCTGGAATTCAGATAACAACTGGAGCTTGCAGACGGAGGAAGAAATGAACAGCATTCAGTCAGAAGATTTGACCGATGAACTCGATATTGGAATGACAATGTGAGGTACGCATGGTATACAATGAAAAGAAAGTTGAGTTGCTTAGACAGAGGTATCCCGAAGGAACTCGTATCTGCCTTGACCAAATGAACGATGACCCGTTCCCTGTTGAGTCGGGGACGTTTGGCAAGGTCGATCACGTTGATGACATCGGCACTGTGCATTGCGTTTTTGATAACGGAAGAACGCTCGGAGTTATCCCTGGTGTGGACGATTTCCATATCGTAAGTGAAGATAGTGAGCAAACAGAAGATGAAGAAATGAATATGTCAATGTAACGGTTAAGTTTTGAAAAAGACTTAGCCGTTTTTTTTATTGCAGAAAGGAACGTGGTAAATGATAAAATATTTTGATATCTTCGCAGGGATCGGCGGATTCCGCTCAGGACTTGAAAAAGCAGGCGGCTTTCAGTGCGTCGGATACTGCGAAATAGATAAGTATGCTAAAAAAGCATACGAAACGTTGTATGATACGGAAAACGAGGTGTATTACGATGACGCAAGAAAAATTGACCCAAACGAACTGCCCGATCTCGACCTTATTTGCGGAGGATTCCCTTGTCAAAGCTTTTCAATCGCTGGAAAAAGGGGCGGCTTTGACGATGCAAGAGGAACTCTCTTCTTTGAAATTGCCAGAATTGCCGCCGTCAAAAAACCTAAATATCTGCTCCTTGAAAATGTTCCCGGTTTGCTATCGCATGACCAAGGCAGGACGTTTGCTGCCATCCTCGGTGCATTGGATGAACTGGGGTACGATGTCGCATGGGAAGTGCTTAACAGCGCAGATTTTGAAGTCCCACAATCCAGAAAAAGAGTGTATATTGTCGGATTTCATAGAGAAAAATGCTCCGGAAAAATATTGTCTTTCACGGACGCAAATCCAAAAACTCTTGTCCAAAGAATTTCAGGCAGAGAGGGCAACAGAGTATATTCAGCAGACGGACTGAGCATAACGCTTACAAGCCAAGCAGGAGGTTTCGGAGGTAAAACAGGTCTTTATGAAATTTTAGGACTGCCTATTAAGGTAAAGACTAAAAGCGGCTATCAGATTGCCTTGCCCGGCGACAGTATTGATCTTGCCTATCCCAATCTCAATTCAAGGCGAGGGAGAGTGGGAAAGGAGATAGCACATACGCTCACAACAAGCTGTGATCAGGGGTATTACGCAATGTGTATTGATATGAATCCCGACCCGAAAGTGACTGAGCTTGCAAGATGTATAACCTCAAGACAGGACAGCGGCATAGGTCATCATAAAGGCGAAAAGTCGGGAGTGATACTTGTTACCGAACCCATAGCTGTGCTTACTCCTGCAAAGGAAGCAGTAAGACAGCAGGGACGAAGATTCAAGCTTCCCGACGAGCCTATGTTTACAATTACGGTAACGGACAGACACGGCGTTGTTTACTGCGGATATATCCGAAAGCTAATGCCGATAGAGGCATGGCGGCTGCAAGGTTTTACCGATGAACAGTTTAATAAAGTTGCAGCAACAGGAATGTCCGACGCTCAGCTGTACAAGCAGGCAGGAAATGCCGTGACCACCAACGTTATTGAAGCTCTTGCTAAGTTTATTTTAGAAATTGATAAGGAGAATGCGAATGGAACAGATAATCAAAATATTTGAAAATGAAGAGTTTGGAAAAGTGAGAACGGTTATCAAGGACGGCGAGCCGTGGTGGATATTAAAAGATATCTGCCAAGTGCTTGAAATGAAAGCAAACAGTGCCGGAGAGGTAGTTAAAAGGCTTGATAAGGATGAGTACGATTCAATCGGACTCACCGATTCGCTCGGAAGAAAGCAGAAAGCATACGTTGTAAACGAATCTGGTTTATATTCAATTCTTGTGAGGTCTGACAAGCCGAAAGCAAAACCGTTTCGTAAATGGCTGACCTCCGAGGTTATCCCAACGATAAGGCGCACAGGCGGCTACGTCGCCAACGAGGAAATGTTCATAGAAAACTACCTCCCCTTTCTTGAAGAACCATATCAAAATCTTTTCCGTTTGCAGATGACAGCGATAAGAAGGCTGAACGAGCGGATACGTCACGATCAGCCTTTGGTGGAGTTTGCTAATCAGATGTCAAACACCGATAATCTTATCAACATGAACTCTATGGCAAAGCTTGCAAGAGCCGAAAATATCCCTGTCGGCAGAAACAAGCTCTACGGCTGGCTCAAAGGAAAAGGCGTGCTCATGGCGAACAATCTGCCATATCAGAGATATATCGACCGAGGATATTTTGCAGTTAAGGAATCAGTGTTTGAGGTTGACGGCATGAAAAAGACCTATCAGCAGACGTTTGTGACCGGAAAGGGGCAGCTCTTCGTTATATCATTGCTGAAAAAGTATTACGGAAAGGAGCTTGCGTAATGTACGAAAAGCCAAAATGTCCGCTCATAGGTCAGAACGGAAATATCTTTAATCTTATGGGCATTGCTTCAAGAACACTGAAAAGAAATGGTATGTCGAATGAATCCAAGGAAATGTGCAGCCGAATCACCTCTTCGGGAAGCTATGATGAGGCGCTGAGTATTATTGACGAGTACGTGGAAATTACTTCGGTTGATGAGGAAGAAACCGAAGATTTTGAAATGGAGATGATGTAAATGACGTATTTGTTCATTGGAATGATGATAGGCGTTATCATCGGAACAACGATAGGTTCTCTTGCCGTTGCTTTTAAGTTTGCGGAAAAAGAGATCGCACGTCTTGATAAGGAGGTCAAAGATGCACACAAACAGAGTTAAAGCGAAAGTAGACTTCAAGTTCTGTATGGGTAATATTCCTGCAATGCTGAGAGCAACAAAGCCTGTGCTTTCGGAAAAGCAATACAAGGAGCTGTGTAATGAGGTAAACAAAGCCGACGGCTACCTTGAACAGAAACGCATAATATTCAGCTATGTTGACCCGATAATCAAGGGCTGAAAACAGCGTAAAATCTAATATTTATTAAGGTCGTTTTGCCAACAGCAGATCAAAAATCTGGTGCTTGCAAAGCGACTTTTCTGCTGTTGGTTCTAACGGCAGAAAGGAAAAACATGAACAGTTTTATGTCATGGGTAGGGGGAAAGAAGAATCTTCGTGACGAGGTTCTTGCAAGATTTCCACCTTACTATGAAAGGTATATAGAGGTTTTCGGCGGAGCAGGCTGGGTGCTGTTTCATAAACCGCCGGGTATGGATTTTGAGGTGTATAACGATTTTAACGGAAATCTCTCAAATCTTTATCGGTGTGTGCGGGATAAACCGAATAAGCTGAAATACAAGTTGCGGTATGTCCTCAATTCCCGTGAGGATTTTGACTGGATCGCAAGTCTGCACAAGCGAGGTCTGTTCAGCAGATTTCGTGATGTTGACAGAGCGGCTAAGTTTTATCAGCTTATACGTTACAGCTATGCAAGCGGTCTTGACAGCTTTGGAAGTCAGCCACATTCAATGTGGTCTGATTTTCCGATGATAGACCTTGCGGCAAGGCGTTTGCAGAAGGTAGTTATCGAAAACAAGGATTTTGAAAAGCTTATCAGGCAGTATGACAGACCCGTCAGCTTTTTTTACTGCGATCCGCCCTACTTTGCTACAGAAAGCTACTACAAGGACGTGGGATTTACGGCAAAGGATCATATCAGACTGCGTGATACACTTTTAGAGATCAAAGGCAAGTTCTTGGTTTCATACAATGACTGTCCGGAGATAAGGGAGATATGGGACAAGCCTAATATCCACATTGAGGAGATAAGCAGACTTAACAACTTAGCACAGCGTTATGACGCAGGCTGTCAGTACGGCGAACTGCTTATCTCAAATTATGACACAAGCGAACGTGCGAAAGCTATCAAACAGCTTTCACTTTTTGATTAGGAGGTTTTTATGAAAAAGATAATATTGGCACAGGTTTTAACGGCAAAAGGCAAAACAGAATTTTCAGGGCTTTATGACAGGCACGGAAATGCTGTAACGGTGGAGGTCGAACGTGACAGCAGCGGCGTTTCACTTATCGTATGGCAGGACGAACAGAAAAAGCAGCACTTTGACTGTGGGATATCCGAAGAAGAGATACAGCGTACCTGTGCGATGTATGATGACTGCGGCGATTGTCCGCTGAAAGAGTATTGTGAAAGTGAGGCAAAAGAATGAGGATACTTGTGTTTGAACCTCTGAAAGAACCGTATGTGAAAGATATCGAGGACGATATCCAGGCAATGCAGGAAGTAGTGGGAGGAAGCATTGAACCTATATATTTTGAATCTGACGGCAAGGCTTTAGCGTGGTGCAATGATGAGTTTCTGCTGAACGGTTCAAAGCCTAACAGGATAATTGGAAATACTCTTGTTCACGGCACTTTCTATATTTCGGGCAACTGTCTGAACGAATACGGCGAATGGGACAGCTGTTCACTTACCGATGAACAGATAGAAAAGTACAAGCAGCAGTTTGATCATATCATAGTAGATCTGCCCGAGATCGGGCTGGTTGCTGTGAGAGAAACAAAGCCGGAAGTGATCCAACCGCTTGAAGAATATGAAGAAGAACCGGAAATCGAACAGACAATGTAAAGGAGAATGAAACTATGAGAATACACGCATCTATCAACAGAATGGTAAACAAAGAGGATTCAGCAATCAAGGCATATGCCAGCGTAACAATGGACGGTATGTTCGCCGTTCACGGACTTAGGGTCATTGAGACCGAAAAGGGCAGATTTGTCAATATGCCCTCCACCTCATACACCGATAAGGACGGCAACAAGCAGTACAGCGACACCTTCCACGCCATAACCAAGTCGGCGAGAACTGCCGTAAATCAGGCTGTGCTCAATGCTTATGATCTCAAGCTGCAGCAGGTTCAGCAGACGGATATCGAGGTGGAGAACACTCCCGATGAGGAAATGTCGGAGCCTGAAGATGAACCTGAACCGGAGCTAAGTATGTAGTTTGCTAAAGCATTTGCTGTGTATCTTGTAACAAAGGTAGAACTTTTGCAAAAAGTATAGATTTGTGGACGGATATATGATATATTGCTTGACAAGGAGCGTGATGATATGAAAAGAGCGATATATATTTCAATACTTTGCACAGTAATGCTGACTGCCTGCGGGAATGTATCGGAGTCAACGAAAAGTGCAGAAACCTCAGATGTGAGCCAAACTGCGGTCACGGTAACATCGGCAAAGGAAGAAATGGATACAAGTAAAACCACAACGACCATTAAAAAGATTTCGCAGACGGTATCATCTTCCTCAAAGCTGACAGATACTGAAGTAACTGCGGTTAAGAAATCAAGCACTTCAAATACAGGCGGCAATTCAGTTCAGGGGCAGAATAACGCTGTACAGGGTAATAACCAAGCTGTGCAGAATAATACTCCATCCAACAATTCTCAGGACAATAACTTAGCGGAGCAGAACGCCCAGCCGTCCAATGAGAAGTCTCAGAATAACGAGCCGTCTGCCACCCAATCAACAACGGCAAAGCCGTCATCATCGGCAGTGTCTGCGGTAACAAATCCGCCTGACACAACGACAAAGCCGCAGACTACAAAAGTTCCGCAGACTCAACCACCCTTGCCGGTGCCTACTGAGGAAGAACGATATATGGATATCGGCAGAAGCTTATCTCATAACGGCTCTGATTACAGCAAGGCAGAGGCGGTATACAACTGGATGACTGAAAACGGTTCGGGCACTTGTGTGAATTATTCGTGGCAGACCTACTATTTGTGCAAAGGTACAGATCTGGAATGCTATCTTGCATGGACGCCGTCAAAACTGTATGGTCATGTAGCAAATGTTGTTAAGGTAAACGGAACATGGTTTGTGTTCGACACACAGGGCGGCAGATTTTTAAAGTCGGATAAATACGGTGATATTACCCAGATATTTGATGAAAATGACAACACGATTGAACTGTCGGTAAGCGAATCTGCTTACTAATTAAGTAAACAACAAAGTTGCAATAAAGAGAGCCGATTTGGCTCTCTTTATTTTGCGCAAAATCAAAGGAGAAATGCAATATATGTTTAAAATTAAATCAAAGATTTTAAAGAAACTCAGCGCAGAGTTCATGGCAGGACTCTGTGCTTTTTCTATGTTCGGTTCATCTATGAGCGGAGCAATCACAGCAAGTGCCGCAAGCACACCTATGGAAAACCCGGCATTCCCGTCAGCGGATACGGTGATCGCAAAGGCGGCGACCTTGCTGGGTACACCGTATACCTATGGAAACAAGGGCTACTGGTATGCGTATGATCAGGGTCAGTACACTCCGCTTTCTGTTGAAACGATAAATAATCTCGGCATTGACTGTTCGGGTCTTGTGTACTATACTCTTACGCAGCTCGGATACAAAACTTCGGGATTTTCATGGAACAACCCCGTGCCTGTTGACACAGATCATTGGCTTACAGTCAATGATAACTGCACCATAACTTACGACGGAAAGACTTCAAAGGTCGAAGTCGAAAAGAAAAACATCAAGACAACGGACCGCCCGTATTGGGAGTGTGCTGATGGTTCGGTTATTACAGCAGGTTCTGTGGTGGTCGCTCAGAATCCGGGTGGTGAGGATCACGCTTGGATATATATGGGCGAATTTGATTCAAGAAACGATGTAATAAGCTACCTTAAGTCTATCGGCGTTTCGGAAAGTCTTATCAATTCCAAAACAGTCGGGGACGGCACAGGCGCAGGAGGTACACACTGGAGAATCGAATCAAACGGTTCTGAGGGCGTTGTTATCAACAACAAGACTGACGGTAAGACTGCTACCGCTATGAATATGTCGGCGTTCAGGATAACAAAAAATGATGTGAAATTTGAAATAACTAAGGTTCTTGCTTCAGACAGAACGGTTAAGATTTCAGGCACAAGCAAGGTAGACGGCACGGTTGCAAAATACGGAGTATATACCGATAAGGCTTGTAAAAACAAGGTCGGCGAGATCACTATCGGCAAGGACGGAACAGGTTCCATTCAGTTACCTGAAAAGAAGTATTACGTTAAGGAGATCTCCGCACCGACAGGTTACAGTATCTCTGAAGAAGTGTTCGCATTAAAGGCTGACGAAAATATATTTGTGACCGAAGATTTTACGAGAGGCACAATTAAGGTCAATAAGACCGCCGATGACGGGATCGTAAGCGGCAGAGAGTTCAAGGTCACAGGAAACGACGGCAGCAGTTACACCAAGAAAACCAATGCAAACGGCGTTGCCGAATTTAGCGGATTAAAGGTATACAACACATCTACGGGCAAAGCGATCACCTACACCGTATCCGAGATCAATGTAGATACAAGATACGAAGTTCCTAAGGCTCAGAATGTTACGCTGACAAGCGGAGATGTTGATCTGACTGTGAATGTGAAGTTCAACAATCAACTTAAAACGGGCTCGATAAAGATCAATAAACAGTCTGAGGATAATCAGAACGGTGATAGGGAGTTCACTATTACGGGCAACGGTAAGACCTACACAATTAAAACAGGTTCGGACGGTATTGCAATCCTTTCCGATATTCCCGTTTACAACAGCAATAATGAGAAGATCGTGTACACCATTTCCGAGAAAAATGTTCCCGTAAGATATGTAGTTCCAGCGGATCAGACTGCAACCCTTACGGCAGATGCGACCACAACCAAGACATTCAAAAATATCCTCAAGAAGTTTGCCGTTGAAGTGACAAAGCAGGATTCCGAAACATCTTCTGCACAGGGCGACGGCACTCTTTCAGGCGCAGTTTATGGCATTTACCGTGACGGAACGCTTGTTGACACCTACACAACAGATGGAAGCGGATATTTCAAGACAAAGGAGTATGTCTGCGGTAATTACACGGTTCAGGAGATTTCTCCAAGTGAGGGATATCTTCTCGATGAAACGGTATATCCTGTCGGTGCAGAGGCTGAGAATTATACAATTGAGCATAACCCAATCTCTATGATTGTCACTGAGGACGTAATCAAGGGAAATATCGCAATGATCAAGCATTCCGATGACGGCTCTACTCAGATAGAAACTCCAGAAGTGGGAGCTGAATTTGAAGTGTATCTGAAATCTTCGGGTTCTTATGCAAATGCTGTTGAAACAGAACGTGATTACCTGACGTGCGATGAAAACGGATTTGCACAGACCAAGGATATGCCATACGGAATTTACACCGTGCATCAGACCAAGGGTTGGGAAGGTACTGAGTTTATGGAGGATTTTGATGTGAACATTTCGGCTGACGGTCAGACTTACAGATACATCATTAACAATGAAAAGTTTGAAAGCTATATCAAGATCGTAAAGGTGGATTCCGAAACGGGAAAAACCATTCCTTATGAGGGTGCAGGATTTGAGATCTACGATTCAAACGGTCAGAAGATCTCAATGACTTTTGCATACCCTACCCCCACAACAATCGACACTTTCTACACAAACAGCGAGGGCTATCTGATCACTCCCGAGGTTCTTCCCTACGGTGAATATTTGCTTGTTGAGGTTCAGGCTCCCTATGGCTATGCACTTGACAGTACGCCCGTGTCTTTCACAGTTTCTGCTGATAACGCAGAGAAAGAAAATGCCCTGACGGTTATTAAAGTCCGCAAAGAAAACACCGCTCAGAAAGGCAAGATCAGCGTTCAGAAAACAGGCGATATTTTCACAAGCGTGAATATGGCAAGCTCTGCTTATACAGACGAAAACGGCGAGCTAGTTGTCAATTCAACGACTTACACTCCCGTGTTTGCGAACGGAAATCTTTCCGGCGCAGTATTTCAGGTAATAGCAGCAGAAGATATTGTCACCCTTGACGGTACTGTTCATGCCAATGCAGGCGACGTTGTGGCTGAAATTACTACCGATGAAAACGGATATGCGGAAACCGATTTATTGTATCTCGGTAAGTACGAAATCAAGGAGGTTCAGGCACCTTACGGCTATGTTCGGAATAGCGAATCACAGTTTGTAGAACTGACCTATGCAGGACAGGAAATCGCTGTTCTTGATACGGTAAATGCATCATTTGTCAATGATTATCAGAGTGTTGAAATCTCACTTTCTAAGGTTATGGAGAACGACGAGCTGTTCGGAATCGGAAACAATAATGAGTATCTCTCTGTTCGTTTCGGACTGTTTGCGGCGGAGGATATACAGGCGGCTGACGGTACGGTGATTCCTGCCGACGGACTGCTTTCAGAGGTTTCACTTGATGAGAATATGACCGCAAAATTTGATGTACAGATACCTTTCGGCAGGTATTATGTTCAGGAAATTGCAACCGATGAACACTATGTTCTTAACGGCGAAAAGTATCTTGTAAACTTCGAATATATGGGACAGGACATCCGGACTGTGGATATTGACTGCGGACAATTCGTAAATCTTCTCAAGCGTGGCAGGATAGAGGGTCACAAGGTAGATGACAAGAGCGAACCTCTTGAAAATGCGGTGTTCGGGCTGTTTACTGCCGATTGCGTGAAGTTCAGCAGAGATACTGCAGTAATGACTGCCGCTTCAGATGAAAACGGATATTTTGTGTTCGACGAAATCCCCTATGGCGAGTATATTATTCATGAAATCGAAACTCCCACAGGATATATTTTTAGTGATGAGAGCTATCCTGTTACTGTTTCTGAGGACGGCGATGTGGTTGAAATAACTGCTGTCAACAAGCCAATCACAATCGAGATCTCAAAGGTCAATGTTTACGGCGAGGAACTTATCGGCGCAGAAATGCAGCTTATTGACTCTGAGGATAATGTAGTTGATGAATGGGTTTCCGACGGCACAAATCATGTTGTTTCAAAGCTTGGTGCGGGTGAATATGTGCTTAAAGAAATTGCCGCACCCGACGGTTATGTTATCGCTGCGGACATTAAGTTCAGCGTTGATGTTTACGGCAATGTTACGGTAGAAAACGTTGATTCAAAAGCCGTTTCGGATAACGGCGATCCGCTTATCACTATGGTGGATGATACGACTAAGGTACAGATTTCCAAGCAGGATATCACCACAGGTGAGGAACTGCCCGGCGCAACGCTCCAGATCATTGACGAGGACGGAAATGTTGTTGAGGAATGGGTATCCACAAATGAACCACATATGATCGAAGGGAAACTTATTGCCAGCAAGGAATACACACTTAAAGAGATCATAGCACCTGAGGGATATGAGATAGCAAATGAGATAAAGTTCACGGTAAACGAGGACGGTTCTGTGACCGAAGTCGTTATGTATGACGAGCTTACACCTAAAACGACTACTCCGTATACAGGCGATAACCACAATGATTTTGCGGCATTTGCAATGCTCGGAGCTGCAAGTGTTATCCTTGCCGCCCTTATTATCACAAAGAAAGGAAAAAAACATGAATAAAAAAGTTATTCGCATAGCGGCTGTCATTAGTGCAGCCGCCCTCCTTTGTGGGGGAATTTATCTTCTGGTGAAAAACGATGTGGCTCAAAGAATCAACTGGCGTGATATTATGATATACGCTCCTACACCGATAGCGAGAGAAACGCTTGACGAAACGGTCGATATTGAAAAAAGCAAGCCTTCCGCCGACAGAGTTCCCGAGGATACCAAAGAAGAACTGACCGAACAGGTACGTCAGCTTTCCAACGAGCATGACGATTCTGTGGGTTGGCTGTATGTTCCCGATACAAATATCGATTATCCGATCATGCAGTCGGGAGATAACGATTATTACACACGCAGGGCGACTGACGGCTCGTATTTGTATGCAGGCTCGCTGTTTATGGACTATCGCTGTTCAAGCGATTTTTCTGACTTTAATAGCGTGATCTACGGTCACAATATGGGAAACGGAACGATGTTTGCCGATATTCCGAATTACGAAAACGAGGAATATTTCATGAATCACAGCTACGGCTGGCTGACCACTGAGAACGATGTCAGGCTTATAGATTTCTTTGCGGTTGCAAGAACTTCCGATACAAGCGGACTTTATCTTGCTGCTCCGAATTTTAATGAATGGGATAATCGGCTCAGAAACTGTGCAAGTATTTACAAGGAGGTTGAAGTAACCGAAAGTGACCATTTGCTTATGTTATCCACTTGTACAAGTGCGGAGGGTAACAGCCGTACTATTCTGGTAGGAAAAATTATCGAGGAGAGTGATGTGGAATGAAGTTGAAAAAGAAAGTTATTGCAGCGATTGCAAGCACACTCTGCTTTGCAACAATGATGTCGACTACAGCTTACGCTTCCGGCGATGTTGCGGGAGCAGTCCAAAGCACATGGACTACCGCAAGGTCGCAGGTGGTGTCGGTTGTAAACAACGTTGTGTTCCCCGTAATTGACGTAATTCTTGCGGTTTTGCTGTTTGTTAAGATAGGTCTCGCATATCTCGACTATCGAAAACACGGTCAGTTGGAATGGACTCCCATAGCCATAATTTTTGGCTGTCTTATCTTCACCCTAACCGCTCCGCTGTATATTTGGTCGATTGTGTAAAAAGGAGGATTTACGTATGAAAACAAAAATATATTGGGCTGTACTTTCGTCTGCCATAGTATTGGCAATGACCGCCTGCGGAACGATAAGTCCACCATTGCAGTCAACATCGGAAACTACCACAACTATTGCCACAGCCGAGTCCTTACCCGATTCGGCTGCCTCTTCGGAGGCTGAAAGTACAGTTGATGAAGAACAGGTGAAGTCTAATACTTTTATTGCGGAGTTTTTTGACTCAAATATCAGCTTTGTGGACGTTTCAGGCATAGTTACCGAATCGCTGAAAAGTTGTTCCTTTGAAACGGAAATAGACAATACCAACGGTATTCAGAAAATATCTCTTAAAGGCTCAAACGGCGGCGGTATGATCGATGTTCTGTGTATTGATCTAAGTCAGAGTGATCTTGATCACGATATGGAATATATTCTTGAAAACTTCGGAGATTATTACTTCGGGCAGACCTCCGCACAGATGAGCGGCATCACCGAAGATGACTTTGTTTCGAGTTACCAAATGACAAGCAGTGTTGTTTCTAAGTGTAAATATCAGCGGTACGGCTCTGTTCAGAAGTCTGACGGTATGGCGACGCAGTTCGGTTACGCAGAAACCTACGCTGTGCTGAACGAGAACAAGCTTACTGTTGTTTCGGGGGCATTTCTCAGCTCGGATATGATGGAAAGGCAGAGTTTTTCGCAGCTGATGAGTAAGTTTGCGGAGAATGTGAAGTACTGATTTAAAATGAAAAAAGGGCTGAGGTTGGCTCAGCCCTTTGATTTTGGAGAGTATAAATCAGAATTTATAACTCAGTTATCTGTTAGCTAACCAACAAACAGTAGAAAAAACACCTTTAATTTTCTCTGCATCAATTTCGGGATATTGTTTCCTGCATTCACTCTCATATTCCGAGATTTCCTTTTGTGCATCTTCTCCTTTAGGTAAGAATGGTGTTTTATATTTAGCGGCTACTATATCTGCATATTTCAAACAACACTCATAAAAGGAATGCAAATACTCCTCTGCTTCTTTGATCTCTTTATCTGATATATCGGGAAATCTTGTTATAATTGAACTGCGTATCCTCTTTTTACCTGTGCTGCTAAATAAATCATATGAATCAAACAAGTCATTAATATGTTCTAAAACAATGCTGTTCATATATTTTCAATTCTCCTCTAAATTCCGATTTATGTTATTATCCATTATACCACACCAACCTCGAAAAATCAACCCTAGTAAACAGAAAGCAGGTGATAAAGTGTCATATATCCCATTTACAGACGAACAAAAAATCCTTGCCAACAGCGTAAACCTCGAAGAATTCCTGAGAATGCGAGGCGAGAAATTAGAGCGTGTTGGCAGAGAGCATAAGCTCATATATTACGACAGCTCAGGCAAGCACGACAGTATAACTATCCGTGGTTCAAAATGGTTCGACCATAAAAATCAGACAGGCGGCGGAGCAATAAAGTTTATGCAGGAGTTTTATGGTATGGACTTTCAGACTGCGGTACAGGAACTGTTGGGACAGAGGGTAACTCCGCTGTCCCACAGTCCGCCGAAAGCTATCGCAAAGGAAGAAAAGAAAGAATTCAAGTTGCCCGAAGCAAATAGCAATATGCACAGGGTCTATGCCTACCTGATAAAACAGAGATTTATTAATCCAAACATTATCTCACATTTTGCAAAGCAACACACACTTTATGAGGACAAGGAACATCACAATGCAGTGTTCGTAGGCGTTGACGAAAACGGCGTTCCAAGGCAGGCACACAAGCGTTCAACTAATTCTTATGGAAATAGTTTTAGAATTACTTGTGAGGGTTCAGACACAAGATACAGCTTTGCACATTTCGGTGAAAGCAAAAGGCTTTATGTGTTTGAGGCTCCCATAGATATGATGAGTTTTCTTACGCTTTATCCGAAAGACTGGCAAAAGCACAGCTGCATTGCAATGAACGGAGTGTATGAAAATGCTGTTTTAACGGCGTTAAAAAGCCATTCTAATCTGAGTGAAATTGTGCTTTGCGTGGATAACGACGAGGGCGGCATCGAGGCTGTTGACCGTCTAAGGGATATTCTAAATGAGAACGGATATTCAAACGTCAAACGCCTTGCACCGCCGTACAAAGATTGGAACGAGGTGCTAAAAGCCAAGAATGGTGCTCCTGCTCTGCCTGCTGTACCCAACAAGCATAAAGAATAATATCATCGTCAGGTGGGAAATTTGCAGTATCTCAAATGCCGTCCGGATAAGCTGACGTCTCAGATCTATGCCGCCTTCAAAAACGAACAATACAAATATCTCGCCGAGTATGCACTTGCAGGCTCGGCGTTTTTTATTGATAAAAGTTGTGAAAATGGTATGTTTGCAAAACTCAGAGCCAAGCTGAAAGCAGAGTACAAGCCATACACAGATAAAGGCAAAGTTGCTGCCAAGCAAAGAAATTTGCAGGAATGTGTTATGGCAGTAATGAAAGATCTAAGACAAACAGCTCGTACCCGTGAGCAGTCAATAAATACGGCGAAACTGCTGTATCAGCTTGCGGATAGGGCTGTCAGATCATCTGTTGAAGAAACTTTGTCTGAACCTGTGGCAGAACATATCGAATCTGAGGACATCGTTTGCGAACCTGAACCTTTTATGGAATTTGGTTGATGCGATACCCTCCGCCTCACACTGCAATACCTTGAATAAAACAAACTAACTGTCGTATTAAATACAAAAGAAAGAATATTTTATACAGATCGGAGATGAAATTTTGAATGAGAAACAGATGATTTTGATAGGCGTACTTGTTGTAATTTTCATTGCCTTTTTAGTGGTAGTAAATCTGCTTGACAACAAGTCGCTTAACGGAATAAAGGCAAAAAAAGTCGGCAATGGACAGCACGGAACTGCGAGGTGGGCGACAAAAGCTGAGATAAAGCGTACTTTTATCCCTCTGCCATTCGAGCCGGAGATGTGGAGAAAAGGTCAGAACCTGCCGACTGTTCAAGGTACAGTGGTAGGGTGTCGGACGCACAGTAAAAGGACTGTTGCTCTTGTAGATGACGGCGATGTTCACACGCTTATGATAGGCGCTGCGGGTGTGGGCAAGACCGCATACTTCTTGTACCCTAACATCGAACTTGCCTGTGCAAGCGGAATGTCGTTCATCAGTACGGACACAAAGGGAGATGTGGCACGAAATTATGGCACTATTGCAAGCCAATATTACGGCTACAATGTTTCTGTGCTTGATCTGAGAAATCCCACACGCTCAGATGAGAACAATATCCTGCATCTTGTCAACAAATATATGGACTTGTATTTACAGGACAAAACGGATTTATCATCAAAGGCTAAAGCGGAAAAGTATGCAAAGATAACAGCAAAGACAATTATCAATATCGGCGGAGGTGACAGCTCAAACTACGGTCAAAACGCATTTTTCTACGACGCAGCGGAAGGCTTGCTTGCCTCTGTTATTCTGCTTTTAGCTGAGTTTGGTGACAAAAATGAACGGCATATCGTTTCGGTTTTCAAGCTTATTCAGGACTTGCTCGCAAAATATCAGCCAGACCCGAAAGTAAAACCTAAAATGTATTTTTCTAAGCTTATGGACAAGCTTCCCAGCGAACACAAAGCCAAATGGCTTGCAGGAGCGGCTCTGAATGCGTCCGACCAGTCTATGCTGTCGGTAATGTCGACTGCACTTTCAAGGCTCAACAGTTTTCTTGATTCTGAACTTGAACAAATGCTGTGCTTTGGAACGGCGATAGACGCCGAGAAGTTTTGCAATGAAAGGTCGGCTATTTTTATTGTTCTTCCAGAAGAAGACACATCAAAGTACTTTATGGTCAGTCTGCTTATTCAGCAGCTTTACAGAGAAATACTTGTTCTCGCTGATGAAAACGGCGGTAAGCTTAAAAACAGAGTTATGTTTTACTGCGATGAGTTTGGCACGTTCCCTAAAATAGAGGGAGCCGAATCAATGTTCTCGGCAGGGCGTTCAAGGAAAATATCCATAGTTGCGATAATCCAGTCCTTTGCACAGCTTGAACAGAACTACGGCAAACAGGGTATGGAGATAATCACCGACAACACTCAGCTTACTGTGTTCGGCGGATTTGCACCAAACAGCCAGAGTGCAGAGGTACTTTCAAAAGCTTTGGGCGAACAAACGGTATTGAGCGGTTCTATATCAAACGGCAGGGACAGATCTCAGTCATTGCAGATGATAGGCAGACCGCTTATGACTGTGGACGAGCTGAAATCTATGCCTAAAGGACAGTTTATCGTTATGAAAACAGGCACGCATCCGATGATAAGCAAGCTTAAACTGTTTTTCAAATGGGGCATAAAATTTGAGGACGAGTACCGTTTGCCGGATAAGACTGCAAGGGCGGTTTCTTACAAGGAGTGTGGAGAACTTATCCGTGATGTGGAGATAAAATATCCGCAGAAGAAAAAAGTGATTTCTCCAACGGAATTTGAAATTGTCGAAGAAGATGAAGACTTTGAAGATGAACCGCCAAAAAAGAAAACTAATGTAAAAACGAACAGGAGTTGATGCATATTGATATTACCGAGAAGAATTTACGATTTAGGCTTGTCGCACAAAGCGGTATCGGTGTACTGCTATCTGTGCGGACGAGCAGACAAAAACGGAGAATGCTACCCCTCAGTGGGTCGAATTGCAGAGGATCTAAGCCTGTCAACTTGCACGGTGTTTCGGGCATTTAACGAATTAGAAAAGCGTGATCTATTGGAGCGGTTTCCACGTTATCATCCACAAGGCGGTCGGAGAAGTTCGCTGTATCGAATAAAGGGTGAGATAACTAAAACAAATCGTTCCAAGAAACGAGGTGGCAGCGTTGTTTGATTGGATAAGTGACGCCATAGACTGGATAGGCGACGGAATATCGTCGCTTTGGGATAGCACGGTAGGGTCAGCTGTGGACGCAATTACCGACGAGATATGGGACATCATGTTCAATTGGTTGTTCAATCTCATTTACGGGGCGGTAGCTGATTTGTTTGAATTCATAAACGAAAGCACAAGCGATATTTTTGCCCTGTCGTGGGTGCAGTCGTTCATATCGCTGTTTCACAGCCTTGCATGGATGTTATTTGCCTGCGGAATGATAGTTGCGGTGTTCGATACGGCAATTGCATACGAATCTGGGCAGGCAAACATCAAAAACACCTGCATAAACGTTCTGAAAGGGTTTATGGCGGCGAGTCTGGTGACAGTTGTTCCTCAGCGTCTGTACTCGCTTTGCGTTGCTCTTCAAGGGACTTTCTCTTACGAGCTGTTAGGCGGTTTCATAGGGGCAACTTCATCAACTGTTGCAGGCACGGGACTTTCGGTCATAGTCGCTCTTGCCTCTGATGTATCGCTGTTCAGCCTGTTTTTCATAATTCTGTTCGGCTACTGCACGGTAAAAGTTGTGTTTGCAAACATCAAGCGAGGCGGAATAATGCTCTGTCAGATAGCTGTGGGAAGTCTGTATCTGTTCGGAGTTCCCAGAGGGTACACCGACGGATTTTACAGCTGGTGCAAGCAGGTCATAGCCACTTGCCTTACTGCATTTTTGCAGACCACAATACTGTATCTCGGACTTTTGACTTATACTCAGCACGCACTGCTTGCGGTGGGGATATGTCTGTCGGCGAATGAAGTTCCGAGGATTGCTCAGATGTATGGGCTGGATACGAGTGTGAGGGTCAATATGATGTCTGTTAGTCACTCGGTTTCTATGGGTGCTAAGGCGGTCGGTATGTTGAAAGGAGGAGCAAAATGAAAACCTACATCTACCCCGAAAACCTGAGAGCAAGCGTAAAGCTGTGGTTTTGGAGCGTTCGGGATTTTATCATAATCTGCGGCGAAATAATTCTGTCGGTTGTGATTCTGGTGAACTTCTGGAACGTCCTGCCCTTTGCTGCGACCGCCTGCTTTGCGTTTCTCTCTCTTCGGGTCGACGAAACTGCAATTATAGACTATATTTTTAACGCTGTGAAGTTTTTTCTGACTTCGCAGCAATTGTATTTATGGAGGAAAAGTTAAATGAAGAAAAGCAAAAACAGCGTTCAGGGCCTTATCGGTCTTGAACGCTTTACTCGTTTCGGCGTAAAAACCGACAAAGCTGAGATAGCATTTTTCAGCGTAGAGCCGACCAATATTTCCGTGCTGTCTGCGGCTAACATCGACGTGAAGATACATCATCTTATGATGCTGTTAAGCACTATACCTGATCTCGAGATACTTGCTCTTGACTCCTGCGAGTGTTTTGACTCAAACAAAATGTATGTGAAAAAGCGTTTGCAGACGGAGCAGAACGAGGCGGTGCGGAAACTCTTGCAGGCGGACTATGATTTCCTTGACGAGATCCAGCTTGAAATGTCCTCTGCAAGACAGTTTGTGTTCGCTTTAAGGTTCAAACGTGAAAAGGACGAACAGATCTTTAACACCATCAACCGAGTGGATAAAGCGATTTCCGAACACGGATTTGCAGCTCGGCGGATGAGCAAATCTGATATCAAGCATATGCTTGCTCTGTATTTCGGAACAAGCATTTCAGGCGATGAGATACCCGATATCGAGGGAGAAATCGAATTTGATTTGGAGGCGAAAACAAATGAGAACTAAAAAGCAGAAGAAAAAAGAACTGTCTGATGAGCAGCTTGAGATAGTGGAAGCAAAGGACTTTTTCGACTGCACCATGCCGGGCGTGATCCGCTTTTACACCGACCACTACATCTGCGGAAACTTCTACAAGTCCTGCTGGGCGGTGACGGAGTATCCGCCAAGTACGGAAGAAACGGCTATACTTGCTCACCTTGCGGACAGGAACGGTGTAACGCTCCGTATCTACAACCGCCTTGTTACAAGCATGGAGCAAAGGAAGATCGTTCAGCAGGCAATGAGGAAAAACCATATGATGACCACCACAAATGACGTCAACGAGAGCATAAAGGCTCAGAACAACATTGACGATGTGGTAGAACTGCTGTCGGAGCTTAGAAGGAACAAAGAACCCCTCCTGCATACGGCCGTGTTTATCGAGCTAAAAGCAATTACTGAGGACAAGCTGAAAGAACTGCAAGCCGATATTCAAATGGAACTTACACGTTCCAAAATATCTGTTGACCGTTTGCTTTTACGTCAGAAAGAGGGGTTCTTGTCTGTTCATCCTGCGGGCAATAACGTGTTTGCAAGTCAGTTTGAACGTGTCCTGCCTGCAAGCTCGGTGGCTGATCTTTATCCCTTGAATTACAGCGGCAAGACCGATGAGAGCGGCTTTTATGTTGGAAGAGATAAGTACGGCACGAATATTCTTGTTGACTTTGACAAGCGAACCGAGGACAAAACCAACTCGAACATTTTGATACTTGGCAACAGCGGTCAGGGCAAATCTTATCTTATGAAACTGCTGCTTTGCAATCAGCGTGAATCAGGCAAATCTATACTATGCTTAGACCCTGAACACGAATATGAGGATCTGTGCAATAACCTTGGCGGCACATATATTGATATGATGTCGGGTGAGTTTATGATAAATCCGCTTGAGCCAAAAGAGTGGTCAGAAAATTCTCGCTTTGGAAATCAAGAAAAGGAAACCGATGACAGCCCTGAAACATTCCGAAAAGTAACCCGTTTAAGTCAGCACATCAGCTATCTAAAAGACTTTTTCAGAGCATACAAAGACTTTACAGACGCAGAGATCGACACAATAGAGATAATGCTTATGAAACTGTATGCACGTTTCGGCATTGATGATCTAACAGATCTCGATAAGTTGGAAAGCTGTGATTATCCTGTAATGTCAGACCTGTATGAGTTAGTTGAAAAAGAATTTATGGCATTTGATAATGCTAAAAAACACCTCTACACCGAAGAAATACTGCAAAATATCTGTTTGGGGTTGCACTCAATGTGCAAAGGTGCAGAGTCGAAATATTTCAACGGCAGAACAAACATCAAGGACGGAGAGTTTATCTGTTTCGGAGTAAAAGGTCTTATGGATACAAACAAACGGCTGAAAGATACGCTGCTGTTCAACATTCTAAGCTACATGAGCAATCAGCTTTTAGGGCGCGGAAATACTGTTGCGGCCATAGATGAGCTGTATTTATTTCTTACCAATATGACTGCGATAGAATACATCCGAAATGGAATGAAACGTGTGCGTAAGAAAGAGTCCTCGTTTATTCTGGCAAGTCAGAATATCGAGGACTTTCTGCTGCCTGAGATAAAGGAGTTTACAAAGCCGCTGTTTTCTATTCCGGCACATCATTTTCTGTTCAATCCCGGTAATATCTCTCCGACTGCATTCATCGACACCTTGCAGTTAGAAGAATCGGAGTATGGATTGATAAAGTATCCCGAACGAGGTACTTGCCTTTACAGGTGCGGTAATGAGAGGTATCTTTTGCAGGTCATTGCTCCTGCCTACAAGGCGGCACTGTTTGGTTCGGCGGGAGGAAGGTGATGTAATGTCGGCGACAGTTGCGGCGGCTCTTAAAAAGGCAGCCGTATATATTCTTGGTGATGAAAAAAAGCGAGGCAAGCTTGTGACTGTGGTGCTTAGTGCTGCGGTGGGTCTGCTCCTTTTGTTGTGTGCTCCTGCGGTGATGCTTTCTTCTCTTGGGGAGGTCGGCGAGGAAGCTCAAGTGCCTGAACTTCACATTAATGCCGATGATTTTTACAGCTCTCTTGACAGTGAAAGCAGGCAAAGGCTCGATGATATCCGATCAGCAGGTAATGACATTGCAAACGCTATGGACGAAAAGGGTGTCAAGGTTCAGACCATAAAGGCTCAGCTGATATATATGTCTTACTTTGAAGATGTTCAGAATTTCAATGCCGAATCCTATGCCAATCTGTTTGTCGTTGCTCCAAATGACAGTGATTTAATTGCGGCGATAAACTCAACTTACGGTTTGGATATTGACTATGATGAGTTTGTCCGCACATACACTTTTGTAATGAACAGCACCATAAATGCGTTTATGTTTACTGATACAGGCACGAAAAATTGTTCAGACCTTGCGGCTTGGGCTGATAATGCTTACATCTCAGGCTGGGGATATATGAACGGTTTTATTGGTGAAAGGAATGAAACTGACAGAATACGTTATGCGGATAATGCAGGGCTTGTGCTGGGATATCTGAACTACAGTCCGACCGATAAAAAGTTTGATCCCGATTACGATACTCTTGTTTACACAGAGCAGGGTGGTATAGATACTATGCCTGAAGTTGTCGGGATAGGATTGTTTGACGGAAGTCAGCACGGAATTTATGTGGGAAACGGAGAGGTTGTTTACAGTTCTGAAAATGCTGGTTATGTCACAAAAGAGGCTGTTTCAAATGGCAGCTGGACAAGTTGGTGCACCTATGAGGGGATAGAATATCCTCAGGAGGTGGAGGACGCTATTGAAAGTTTGAGCGGTGAAAGTTCATCAGAATAACAGATTGGAGGTTGATAGAATGAAAAGATCAGTTACGGTAAATGTAAACGAAGAAAAGCTCTCGGCTATTGAAATGTACCTTGAACAGAAAAGTACAACTCTTGCAGCAGAGCTTGACAAGTACATTGAACAGCTCTACAGCAAGGTAGTGCCTCAGAACGTAAGGAATTTTATTGATATGAAGTCGATGAAAAAGCCTGCAAGAAAGACAAGAAACACTTTGCTTCCTGAGTCGGAAAAGAATCCTGAGCAGTAACTCGCCACGGTTCGCACCGTGTGCCATCGTGTGGCGAGGTAAGAAGTTTACCCTGAAGGGAGTCGGGGCGGATTTGGGGCATTTTTTGCGGAGTTGGAGAATGGAGGATTCGGGAGACTTCGGGTGGGATTGGGGTATTTATTTTGTTGCAGGTTAAAATTTTGGCGTCAAAGCCGCCAAAATGCTCACAACGGACGAGCAAAGCTCGCCGTGTTTGCGGGAGTTTTGAGAGATCTGAAAAATGGAGTCAGAAAGCGAGGGTTGAGTTTTTTATGGAGTCAAAGAACAGAAGATCAGCAGAAAATAGCGAACGTTCAGGCATTTGTGATGATGTCAAGGTAAAATTTCCGCTTTATGTTTTCCCTGAGACGATGCAGAAGATCGATATGCTTTATGAGGCTGACAACTGCAAGTCAAAGACGGAGTTTATAGAGAAGGCGATACGTTTTTACTGTGGGTATCTGCTTAACAAGGACAGCGTGGCAGCGGAATATGCCGCTCCGCAGATTACTGCAATAACCGAGGGCATAGTAAAAGGCACGGAACAGAGGTTGTCCCGTGCCTTATTTAAGGTTGCTGTCGAACTTGGTGCAGTATCACATATGCTTGCGGCAATCAATGATATTGATGATGAAACAATGGTAAAGCTAAGGGCTATGTGTACTGACGAGGTCAGGAGGATAAATGGGGTTATTAATTTTGAGAGGGCGGTGAGGTATCAGAGAAATTGATGATAAAATTAGCTCATTGTATCTTTTAAATTGATACAATGAGCTGTTTTTTATCAAGTGGTGATAACTACAAATTATCGGAATTTAAAATTGAATGTAGAGCAGCAATTTTATTATAGCAGGAGGTTAAAATGGATAAATACAAAATATATCCAAAGCAATTTAGAAGTGAACGAATACCTATTGAAAAAAATACTTGTTTTTTTATTATGCCATTTGCTGAGAAATTTGATATAGTTTATGGAACGATAAAGAATGGACTGCAAGACAATTATATATGTAAAAGAGTAGACGAGATAAGTGGTTCTATCCCTATAATAAATAAAATACTTGTTGAAATTCTGAAAGCACAATTTATTATTGTAGATTTGTCGGAGTCCAATCCAAATGTTTTTTATGAATTAGGTATAGCTCATACATTTAAAGATGCACAAAATATCTTTCTATTAAAAAACAGGAATTCCAAAGTTCCTTTTGATATAACCCATTTAACATATCTTGAATATGACACAAACAACCTTAAGTATGTTGTTGCTCAACTAAAAAAAGCAATTTCGGATAATAAATCCTTTTCAGATTTAAATGATGCTTTAGACATACATGGTATCATAGATTTTAATCATGAAAATCAAGAATTTTCATTGGATATTATTTATGATGTTTTGGGCGAATACTTAACTCTTGCTGTTGATATATTAAATTCTAGTTCTGATCTTAATAGAAAAGATATTACAAACTTTTTAGATTTTTTATACGTTAAAGTTAAGCATAATTTTTCAACTTTAAATCAAAGTGATATAAAAATTGTATTAGAATTATTTTTTGAAATATTATTGTATGCCAATAAATGGTGTAATGTCGAAGTGTATTTGAATGGGATTTTTTCTGATTTTTTCTTTTGCAGCCAGTTAAGCGATAGTGAAATATTGGCATTTCAAACCAAATGTGCATTAAAGTTTGCTAATAAAAATGCTCAAATTAATATAGTAATGCCCTGGATGATAAATTATTTCAAAAGGTCTAAATTTGCAAATATTGATTTAAATAGATATAGTCTTGAATCTTTTCTTTTGACTAATAATTTTGACAATATAAACAAAATGATATGTGATGCCATTTGTGATAAGGATGCACATATTAGAGAGCATTTTGCTAATATCATTGGCGAAAAAAAACTATATAATGCAAAGGATCTTCTTTCATCACAATTACTATGTGAAAAGAATTATTATTCTGCTGCTAGTATAATAGAAGCTTTAGGTGAACTGAGAGCTACAGAAAAAGTTGAAAATATATTACTATGGATAGAACATAATAAGAGAGATATTCTTTCAACTAAAAGTCACTTTGTTTTAAAACACACATATATAGCACTAGCAAAATTAGATATACAAATCGCTAACCAATTTAAAGCAGACTTTTGCAATCAAATAAGTGACTAAATTAATATTCACTTTTTACTTTTATATTAAGTAATACTCTTGTAAAAAGGTCGAATTAATACAACAATTTCCTGATTCGATTTATATCAAGATAATTAATTAAATCTTTTATGCTCATTCTAGATATCACTTGTGAACATAAATGATTAATATATTCTTTTTGTTCTGATGCGTTTTGAGTCGATATTAACATGGAATTTAACATTGATGAACAACATTTATCAAAGTAAGAATAATATTGTTTAGTATTAAAAGAAGATATTTCACACAAGTAGTCTTTTAAATCTACAAAATTATCTATTAAATCATCAATATATTTGTAAGAAAATGAGTGCATTATAGAGGATTCACGCTGATAATAATGAAGATATGTCTTTGGCAACAGAATAACCTTTTTACATTTAGACAAAGCCTTATAAGAAAAAATAGTATCCTCATATGTCAAATTTGAAAATTTAATTGTTTTATCAAAAGATGAGTTTCTAAAAACTTTATTGCCGATTAACGCACTTATAGGTGTATCTTGGGAGGTTTCTCTGGAGAGTAAATTAATGGCGAAATCACCGTCTATAATATTATTGTTATAATCATATCTTAGAGTCGAGCAGCTTGAATTTTCATATTCTGTTTTTATGCCAAATATAGCTATATCACAAATTGGATTTTCTTCTAATGCCTTTACTGCAGTTTCATATGCTTGTGTATCTACCCAATCATCACTATCTAAGAAACAAAAGTAATCGGTATCTACTAAATTTAGACCAATATTTCTTGATTCTCCTTGCCCTATATTATAAGAATTTTCAATGATTTTTACCTGCTCATAGGATGAGAATTTGTGAATAATTGAAGAAGAACGATCTGTTGAATTATCATTAATAATTATTATTTTGATATATTTGAAT
>ULSB01004579.1_pt1 | contig 59577 bp, 55 predicted proteins | sample 1955741 | NCBI WGS metagenome assembly ULSB01 (sample SAMEA4835691, study PRJEB28245) | human gut metagenome | biome: gut microbiome; material: fecal sample | place: Denmark | collected 2008
AGCTGTGAAGAAATGAATCCTCATTTCTTCACAGCTCCTTTGTTTACGCATTCGTACTATGCGTTACGCAGCGTGAGAATTATTTTTCTTCTTTGGCTTTGCGATCTGCGATCTCCTGGTCATAGGATTTCTGGATGCGGACGTAGTTTTCACGGCGCTGTTTGGCATCGCGTTCGGTCTTTTCGAAGAGTTCTTCCGCTTTGTCTGGGAAGAGCTTCGCCAGAGATGCGAAGCGGACTTCGCCCATGAGGTAGTCGCGGAAGTTGCCTTTCGGTTCGCGGCTGTCGAGGTGGAATGGATTCTTGCCCTGTTCCAGAAGCTCTGGGTTGTAGCGCCAGTTGCACCAGTAGCCACATTCGACGGCGCGTTTCTCTTCTTCGGAGGATTTGCCCATGCCGGCTTTGAGGCCGTGGTTGATGCATGGCGCATAAGCGATGATGAGGGACGGTCCCGGATAAGCTTCTGCTTCGCTGATGGCTTTGAAGGCCTGATTCATATCAGCGCCGAGGGCGATCTGTGCGACGTAGATGTAGCCGTAGGAGACGGCGATCATGCCGAGGTCTTTCTTCTTGGTCTTCTTGCCGGAGGCTGCGAATTTGGCGATGGCAGCAGCCGGAGTGGACTTGGAGGACTGTCCGCCGGTATTGGAGTAGACTTCAGTATCGAGGACGAGGACATTCACATCTTCGCCGGAAGCGAGGACCTGATCGAGGCCGCCGAATCCGATGTCGTATGCCCAGCCGTCGCCGCCGAAGATCCACTGGGATTTCTTGACGAAATGATCCTTGAGATCCAGCAGTTCTTTGTATTCCGGATGCGCGGAAACCGCAGCGGTGAGGGCTGCATCGAGCTTGTCAGCGCGGCCCCTCGTGCCTTCGCCGAGGTCTTTCTTGGCGAGCCATTCTTCCATGGCGGTCTTGACATCACCTTCTGCTGCCGGGAGGAGAGCTTCGAGCTTTTCGGTCAGGCGGCTTCTGAGCTTCGCTTCACCGAGGTGCATGCCGAGGCCATATTCCGCGTTGTCTTCGAAGAGGGAGTTCGCCCAGGCCGGTCCCTGTCCTTTGCTGTTCTTGGTATATGGCATGGACGGGGAGCTTGCGCCGTAGATGGAGGAGCAGCCGGTCGCATTGGAGATCATCATGCGGTCGCCGAAGAGACGGGTGACCATATTGATGTACGGGGTCTCGCCGCAGCCTGCGCAGGCACCGGAGAATTCGAAGTAGGTTGGTTCGAACATGGCGCTTCTGAGGTTCTTTTTGCCGAGCGGATTGTCTCTGGCCGGGAGGCTCTTTGCATAGTCCCAAAGGTTCTGCTTGGGAAGCTCTGTCTCTGCCGGCTGCATGACGAGGGCTTTCTTCGGAGCCGGGCAGGTATTCGCGCAGATGCCGCAGCCGTAGCAGTCTTCCGGATCGACGACGATGCGGTACTTGAGTCCTTTGACCGGGCCTCTGAAGTCTTTGACGATGAAGCCTTCCGGCGCATTCGCTGCTTCGTCTTCGGTGACGAGGAATGGACGGATAGCAGCATGCGGGCAGACGACGCCGCACTGGTTACAGCCGATACAGTTTTCCGGGATCCATTCCGGGATCATGATGGCTGCCGATGGACGTTCGTACTGGGAGGTGCCGGACGGGAAGGTGCCGTCTTCGATGCCTTTCCATGTGGAAACCGGGAGGTCGTCGCCTTCCTGACGGTTCATGACGTCGCAGACGTTCTTGACGAAGTCCGGACGGCTGACCTTGGCGATGGAGCCGCCGGTGGTCGCATGTTCCCATTCAGATGGCACTTCGACTTCGACGATGCCTTCCATACCGGCGTCGACGGCTTTGTTGTTCATGTCGACGACATTCTGGCCTTTTCTGCCGTAGGATTTTTCGTTGGAGTCTTTCAGGTACTTCACGGCATCTGCATCAGGAATGATGTGGGTGAGGTGGAAGAAGGCAGACTGCATGATCATATTGATGCGGCCGCCGAGACCGATGTTCTTTGCGATCGCAAAGGCATCGATGATGTAGAATTTTGCCTTGAGGGCAGCGAGCTTCCGTTTCATGGCTGCCGGCAGGACGCGGTCCAGATCTTCTTTTCTCCATGGGGAGTTCAGAAGGAAGATGCCGCCCGGCTTGAAGCCGCGGAGAAGGTCGTATTTATAAATGTAGGACGGACGGTGGCAGGCAATGTAGTCAGCCTTGCGGATGAGGTAAGGCTTTCTGATCGGATTGGGGCCAAAGCGCAGATGGGAGATGGTGACGCCGCCGGATTTCTTGGAGTCATAGGCGAAGTAGCCCTGTGCATAGAGGTCGGTATGGTCGCCGATGATCTTGATGGCGCTCTTGTTCGCGCCGACGGTGCCGTCAGAGCCGAATCCCCAGAATTTGCAGGAGACGAGCTTGGACGGGACTTCCGGTACCGGGACTGGAGCGAGGGAGAGATTCGTTACGTCGTCTTTGATGGAGAGCGTGAAGTTGTGGCGCGGGGTCTCTTCCTTCAGGTGTTCATAGACAGCCATGATGTCTTCCGGAATGACGTCCTTCGAGCCTAAGCCGTAGCGGCCGCCGCAGACTTTGATGGCGCGGCCGGAGGAAGCGATGGCGGAAACGACATCGAGGTAGAGCGGTTCGCCGATGGCGCCCGGTTCACGGGTGCGGTCGAGGACGGCGATCTTCTTGACGGTCGATGGGATTTGGTCAAGGAAGTGCTTGACAGAGAATGGGCGGTAGAGGTGTACATTCAGTACGCCGACTTTTTCGCCGTGGGCATTGAGCGCATCGGTGACGTCCTTGCAGATGTCGGTGACAGAGCCGATCGCGATGATGATGCGGTCAGCATCGGTTGCGCCGTAGTAGTCGAAGAGATGATAGCTTCTGCCGGTGATCTTGGAGATCTCATCCATGTAGCCCTGAACGATGTCTGGGAGGGCATTGTAGAAGGGGTTCGCTGCTTCGCAGTGCTGGAAGTAAACGTCCGGGTTTTCTGCGGTGCCGCGGATGACCGGATGATCCGGATTGAGAGCGCGGGCTCTGAAGTCCGCAAGGGCTTTCTGGTCGATGAGCGGAGCGAGCTCTTCATAGCCCATGACCTCGACCTTCTGGATCTCATGGCTCGTACGGAAGCCGTCGAAGAAATTGATGAAAGGTACGCGGCCTTTGATGGCAGCAAGATGGGCAACGCCTGCGAGGTCCATGATCTCTTGGGCATTCGCTTCTGCCAGCATCGCGCAGCCCGTCGCACGTGCGCTCATGACGTCCTGATGGTCACCGAAGATGGAGAGTGCGTGGTTTGCAAGAGCTCTCGCTGCGATGTGGAAAACGCCCGGGAGCAATTCGCCTGCGACTTTGTACATGTTCGGTACCATGAGCAACATGCCCTGAGATGCCGTATAGGTGGTAGTCAGCGCGCCGCTCTGCAAAGAGCCGTGGAATGCGCCGGCTGCGCCGCCTTCTGCCTGCATCTCGACGACGTGTACGGTGTCACCGAAAATGTTCTTCTTGCCGTGAGCGGCCCATTCATCCACTTCTTCCGCCATCGGCGAGGAAGGGGTGATCGGATAAATAGCAGCTACTTCTGTGAATGCGTAGGAAATATACGCAGCAGCTGTGTTGCCATCCATTGTTTTTACATTTCTCACAGATCAACACTCCTTTGTATGGGAAATCTGTTCAAGGGGAGCAGAGGAGATGAAGGATGAGGAAGGCGATGCCTTTCCGGCCACGGATTCCTGCTCATCAGTCACCTGGCTTTTATACCTTTGCCTTTACTCTTCCCTTGCAAGATACCTGAAAATTAGGTACAATGGTTTCATGATAATTTTGCATAGATGGATTCACTTTATTCTATACTAAGTCATAGACCATGGACATTTCCAGGGCATCCGAATAGATACATTTCTATTATAGAATAAAGATATGGATTTCACAAGAAAATGAGAAGGAGAAAGAGATCAAGAGCAGCTGATGAGCGTACTGCTGTTTTTTTTATGCGGAGCATCATGCCCCTTGAAACCGGCGGAGCTTCTCCGGCATGGGATCGAAGGCAGCCCGCCCCACGGACTCATCCTGAAGATGCCCCCTCTTATCTTTCTTTTTACTCTTTCATGGAGGATCACAATGGATTATCGTCATCTGAAATATTTCATGGAAGTCGCTGAACAGAAGAGCTTCTCGAAAGCAGCGCGCAATCTTCATATTTCCCAGTCCGCCATCAGCCGCATGATCAAGTCGCTGGAGGATGAGCTGGGGGTCGTGCTTTTCATCCGCAACGCAAAGACTGTGGAAATCACAGCGCCGGGGACCATTTTCCTGAACTATGCGAAGCGGTGTCTTTTTATTTTCGAACATCTGAAGTCGGATTTTGAAAATGAATTCAACCTGAAGCAGGATACCATCGAGATCGGTCTGCCGCCGATCACCGATGCCCATGTCTTTGCGAAGCTTCTGGGCGAATTTAAGAAGAACTATCCGCAGATCGCCATCAAGCTCTATGAACATGGTTCGAAGGTCATCGAGACATCCGTCCAGGAAGGCATTATCGATGTCGGCATCATCTGCACCATCCCGAATAACGAATTCGAGTCCTTCTTCCTCTCGGAAGATGAGATGTGCGTGGTCATGCCGAAAGGCTATCCGCTCGAAGAGCACCGCGTCGTCCCGATGAAGCTGCTCGCGGACTATCCGCTCGTGCTGTACCGTGACGATTTCAATATGCACGATGACATCATGTCGAACTGCAAAAAGATCGGCTTCACGCCGAAGATCGTCTTCGAGACGAGCCAGCGCGAGCTGATGCTGCAGACGGTCGCGAGCGGCCTCGGCGTTGCGATCCTGCCGTCGCGCCTGTGTCCGGCAAACAGCGAGGAGAGCAAGGTCGTCACCCGTGTGATGACAGAGCCGCGCATGACGCATCACCTCTATGCCATCTGGAAGAAGGGCCGCTACCTCTCCCGCGCTGCCCGTCTCTGGATCGAATTCACCAAAGACCATCTGACGCTTTTGAATGACCCGCGTAAGATCGATGATATGATGAGGAAATAGGATTTCCATGGAACAGTGGAAAAGGAAAATACAGTGGAGAGAGCGCAAATATCTCTACCTTATCATGGCCATGCTGCTCGGCATGGTCATTTATCAGCAGTTTTTGATCACTGACCTGCAGGAACGGATGATGAATATCGAGGCGTCCTGCTATGACGAGCAGCTGAATGATATCCGCTATGAAGCGGAGGAAGCGCTTCGTCAGAATGAAGAGCAGGGAAAGGATATCTATCTTCTGCAGAAGCACAGCGCGGATCACCGCTTCCGCCTGCTGGAATTGGAATGGGAGAAGTAGTGACTAGTGACTGGTGACTGGGAGACTGAAAGACGTTAGACATCTGACATCTGGAGTCTAAAGGCTCCAGGTCTCAAGTGGGTACCACGCCTGACTCTGGCGTCAGTTGCAGCAGTATGTATTTCATCCATTTGAAATCTGATCCTGCGATTGAGTCAGTGTTTCCTTATCGATTATGTTTTGCGCATTGATAAATGTCGAACCATATGGTAATATATAGATATAGAGAAATATCGATAAAGTGACCTGTGACTGGTAAGAAAATCATTTTTAGTGTGTATCCCCCGTTGGGGGATCATACAAGAGGGGACTCGACTGGCGGTTTGCTGCACTATGAACATATCAAGCGGACAAGCCTTACTATGAGGAGAGTGTAGTAACCTAATCCCTGATCCATGGTCACTGTTCACCTGATTTTTTCTGCCACCGGCAGAGAAAGGAGAATATCATGACACTTCATATCTATTATTGCCCATCTTGCGATTCTTTCGTATTCAAAACCGGCGAAGCCATGGCTGTTTCTTGCTGTGGTGAAACATTGCAGCCCTTGACAGCAGGCACCAGCGATGGAGCTAGGGAAAAACATGTACCGGTGGTGACTCATGAGGGAGACCTCCTTCACGTACAAGTGGGGGAAGTGCTGCATCCTATGTTGGAAAACCATTACATCCAGTGGATCGCCTTGGTGACCGAAGAGGGATTCCAAGTGCGCTATCTGAAACCGGGAGAAGAGCCGAAAGCCGTCTTTGCTGATGTGCCGCATGGCGTGGTGTATGAATATTGCAATCTGCATGGCCTTTGGAAATGTGAATTTTAAGAATAGTGATTCGTGACTGGTGACTCATCACCGGGAAGTTCTCCCGATGGTGAGTCATCAGTTTTTTGTTGCTCAGGTTATGCAAGGTTCTCGGGGCCTTCAAATATGTCGCTGGCCGTAACCATCATTTTGATTGATTAGATTTTCGCTAATGGTCTCAAAGGTTCAAGATTTTTAGGGGGATTTAGGGAAACGCTGATTCAATCGCAGAGTCAGATTCCACAAGAATTTTTATACATGACTTCGTCATAGCCTTCCTTAAATAGCTCGCTATTCGCGCCCTCTGTCTCCTCGCTCTGTATAAAAATCCAAGAATGAAATCCGATAACGATTTAATCAGTGTTTCCCTAATTTAAATAGCCAAAGGAAATTCCCTCTGAAGAAATGATTGATATTTCTACAGAGGGAATTTTGTTTTTGGGAGAGGTAGAAAAACATCGATAAAAAACTGGTGACTTGTGAATGGGAGGTTCTCCCGATGACGGGTCACCAGTTTTTTTTATGGCTCAGGTTACGCAAGGGTAGCCTTTGGGGCGTGCTGCCCATTGATTGCGCGTGAAAGAGGGGGGAGCAGGTTCTGAAGGTTCAAAAGGTTCACAGGTTTTTCATCTTTCGCGGTTAAAACTTCGCGGCGCTTAGATCCTTCGACGCAGTTCTCATATTCCAGATTAGTCATTTTCTAACATACGACGTTTTTCTCCGCTCAGGATAACGAAATGCGCCGCACCGCCCCCGTGAACCCATAGAACCCGCTAATCTCTGGCTACGCTCTTCGCTTCGCATTTTTTCGGCAGGAATGGATGAATGACCAGCTACTAAATATGATACAATAAGAAAAAGTTATTTTTAGGGAAACACTGATTCTGCGATTGCATCAGCATTCCCTTAGCATTCGAAAGAAAAAGAAGCGAAGAAGGTGTTTCCCTTGGATCCATTTGTTCATCTCCACGTCCACACCGAGTACAGCCTTTTCGATGGCACGTGCCGCATCAAGGAGCTGGTCTCCTATGTCAAGTCGCTCGGTCAGACGGCGGTTGCCATCACGGACCATGGTGTCATGTATGGCGCGGTCTACTTATATAAGGAGTGTATGGCTCAGGGCATCAAGCCGATCATCGGCTGCGAGGTCTATGTGACGAGGAAGAGCCGCTTCGAGCGGGCGAAGGGCGAGAAGGAGAAGCTGGGGCATCTGATCCTTCTGGCGGAAACGAATGAGGGCTACCAGAATCTCATCAAGATCTGCTCGAAGGGGTGGACGGAGGGCTATTTCCATAAGCCGCGTGTGGACCATGAGCTTCTTTCCCAGTATCACAAGGGCCTCATTGCGATGTCGGCGTGTGTGGCGGGGGAGCTCCCGCAGGCGATCTTAAACCGCGACATGGATGAAGCCAGAAAGGTGATCCGCTACTACATCGATACGTTCGGGAAGGAGAACTATTTCCTCGAGCTGCAGAATCATGGCATCCCGGAAGAAGCGGATGTGCGTCCGGTGCTGGCGTCTCTGGCAAAAGAGTATGGGCTGGGGCTGGTCGCGACGAATGATTTCCACTATACGAAAAAAGAGGATGCGAAGAGCCAGGAGATCAAGCTCTGCATCTCCACGGGAAAGACACTGGATGATCCCTATCATTTTCATTTCCCGAATGATGAATTCTACTGCAAGAGCGGGGAGGAGATGCGGGCGATCTTAGGCGAGTATCCGGGGGCCATCGAGAATACGGCCAAGATCGCGGAGCGCTGCCATGTGACTTTCACTTTTGGCGACCACAAGCTCCCGTCCTTTGATGTGCCGGAAGGCGAGACGTCAAAGTCGTATCTGAGGAGGCTCTGCGAGGCGGCGATTCCTGAGCGCTATCCAGAGCCTTCGGGAAAAGAGCAGGAGCGGCTGGACTATGAGCTCGGTGTCATCAATCAGATGGGATTCTCCGACTACTTCCTGATCGTCATGGACTTCATCCGCTATGCGAAGACGCACGGCATTCCGATCGGGCCGGGGCGTGGGAGCGCGGCGGGGAGCATCGTCGCCTACCTCTTGCATATCACGGAAATCGACCCGCTGCGTTTCGACCTTCTCTTTGAACGCTTCCTGAATCCGGAGCGTGTCTCCATGCCGGATATCGATACTGATCTCTGCTACCGCGGACGCGGGCAGGTCATTGCGTACCTCGCGGAGAAATATGGCGCCGAGCAGGTGGCGCAGATCATCACCTTCGGTACGCTCGCGGCGCGTGCCGTCATCCGTGATGTCGGCCGTGTCATGAATCTGCCTCTTCGCGAAGTGGACAAGATCGCGAAGATGGTGCCGGGCGGCCCGGGCGTCACGCTGAAGAAGACACTGGAAGGCTCGAAGGAATTCAAAGACCTCTACGAGTCGAATGCGACCGTGCACACTCTGATCGACCACTGCCTCGACCTCGAAGGGCTTTCCAGAAATTCCGGTACGCATGCCGCTGGCGTCGTCATCTGCTCGAAGCCCGTCGATGAGTACGTGCCGATCCAGCTCACCGCGGATGATTTCATCCAGACGCAGTACGAAAAAGATCAGGTCGAGCAGCTCGGCCTTCTCAAGATGGATCTCTTAGGGCTTAGGAATCTCACCGTCATCCATGATGCGATCGAGATGATCCGGGCGAACCGCGGTGTCACCATCGATATCAATCACATTCCTTCCGTCGATGAGAAGACGTGCGAGATGCTCTGCGTGGGCGACACCACAGGCGTCTTCCAGTCCGAGTCCACCGGCTTTACGAATCTTCTGATGAAGCTCCACCCGGACCGCTTCGAAGACCTCATCCCGATGGTCGCGCTCTACCGTCCGGGGCCTTTGGGAAGCGGCATGGCGGAAGATTTCATCAAGAGAAAACACGGCGAGATCCCCATCGAGTATCCGCATCCATCACTGGCTCCCATCCTGAAGGAAACCTACGGCGTCATCCTCTATCAGGAACAGGTCATGCAGATCGCCTCTGTCATGGGCGGCTTCTCCCTCGGTCAGTCCGACATGCTCCGCCGCGCCATGGGGCACAAGGAGCCGGAAATCCTGCAGAAGAACCGAGACACCTTTGTCACAGGTGCCGTGAAGAACGGCGTCGATGAGAAGACGGCGAATTACGTCTTCGACCTTATGGTCCACTTCGCCGGTTACGGCTTCAATAAATCCCACAGCGTCTGCTACGGCTGGATCGCCTGGCAGACCGCCTACCTCAAGGCACACTACCGCGCCGAATTCATGGCTGCCATGATGACCTGCTACAATGGCGACAAGAACAAGGTCAGCCGCTATATTTCCGATACCCGTCGGGCGGGCGTGGAAATCGCCGCACCGGATGTCAATCTCTCCGAAGCCTATTTTTCCGTCAGCGGGAATAAAATCCTCTTCGGACTTGATGCCATCCAGAACGTCGGAGAGAACGCCGTCGAAGCCATCATCAAAGCCCGGCAGAAGGGCGGCCCCTTCACCTCCATGTCGGATTTCTTGGAGCGCGTCGAAGGCAAAGGCCTCAATAGCCGCGCGTGTGAAAGCCTCATCCGCTGCGGTGCGATGGACGGCTTCGGCTACAACCGTTCCCAGCTCCTCGCCGCACTCCCGCAGGTCATGAGTGATGTCGCCGCTACGAAGAGCGACCGGGAGAGCGGACAGATGTCTCTCTTCGGCGGGGACGAGATGAAGAAATCCGTCATCTACCCCGACCTCGCTGATATGGACGCGGATGAAAAGATCGACTGGGAAAGAAAGCTCTTGGGCTTCTACGTCAGCGGTCATCCGCTCGACAAGTACAAGAAACAGATGGCCGCCTGCACGCCCATCTATCAGCTCGAGACAGAAGGCAGCCGCTACGATGGAAAGGCAGTCACATTGGGCGGCACCGTCACCCGTGTGAAGGGCATGGTCACCAAGAAGGGCGCGCCCATGGGTTACGTCACCATCGAAGACTATGAAAGTGAGATCGAAGCCGTCCTCTTCCCCTCCGTCTGGGAAGCCGCGCGCCCCTTCCTCACCGAAGACGCGCCCATCTGTATCCGCGGCCGCGTCCAGTCGAACGAGCGTGAAGTCAAGATCTTGGCCGACAGCATCATACCGATGGCCCAGTTCAAAAAGATTGTCCGCGTGCCGGTCGATGAAGTCCACCTCTACGTTGATCCCCGTCATGAGACAGACAAGGTCAGTGCCGCCCTCGCCAGAGTCCTTGCGAAATACCATGGCGGCACACCCGTCATCCTCCACCTCATATCCTCAAGGCAGGAGATCCGCATGGTGCCAAAATTCTATGTCGACTTTTCCGAAGAAGCCGAAGAAGCGCTGAAAGGGCTCCTCGGCAATGCGGCGGTCGAGGGGAGAAAAAATTAGGGATTCCTTACTTGTAGTGCAGATTTTAAGGCGATAAGGGAAAAGAATGAGTGGCGAGCGTACAGATAGAGGCGAGGGGGAAACCGCTCGCCTCTTTTTGGACAGGGCTGAATAAAAGAAATATAATATATATCGAACAGGTAGATTTCTGATGAGAGAGACACCGTGGAGATGATGATTGCCTGTCATATCGGAAGATGCCATACGCTGAAGGGAAATCGGAAGAATCAGTACGCTGTTGATCTGGTGCATCCATACCGTTGGGTTTTATTAAGAATGGGAAGAAAATACATCCGTAGCAGGATAAAAGAATGGCAAAGAAACATAGGGGGCATTGGGCGAATGCGGGAACTTGATGACTCCGTAGTTGAAATAGAAAGGGACGTGAATCAATGATGGTATACGGGAAGAAAATTGAGCTATTTCTGGTTAATGGTACGGCGGATAGTTTAGTGCTGGCTGAGTTGCGGAATTGGAGTGGAAAGGCCATTAAAATTCCTCGGACGGAGGTCGCTGGATGCGGTCGCAAGGATTTCACTAGGCCGGGTGTTTATTTTCTCTTTTGTAAAGCTGAAAATGAGGACAAAGATGCGGTTTATATCGGGGAAGCCGAAAACATCAAAGCACGTCTGGTACAGCATTTGCGAGACGCATCGTCAGGGAACGAAGAATACTATTGGAATACAGCTGTTATTTTTACAGGAGACGATTTGGATAAGGCGTTGATTCGTTACTTGGAAGATAAATTGGTGAAAGAAGCGAGGAAGGCGAATCGCTTTACTGTATTAACGAAGAATACTTGCGGAAAGGCAGTTATCAAGGAATCGGATCAAGCCGTGATGGAGGAATATATCGATAAATTGAAAATTCTCATCAATGCGCTGGGATACAAAGTGCTTGAACCGGTGGCCGATCCATCAGAAGCAGAAAGCCAGACGGCACTGCATCTCGCGATTGGAAACGCAAAAGCCGAAGGCCTGCTCACTACGGAAGGATTTGTCGTAAGGAAAGGCGCAGTGATCAATGAAAAGACCAATGAGCCTTCCTTAAATGCCAATATGTCGGACTTCAGAAGAAAGGTGATGGAGTCTGGCAGAGTCGAGAATTTAGTAACAACCGAAGATATACTCTTTTCAAGTCCATCTGCTGCGGCAGATTTTGTTTTGGGATATGCCGTAAGTGGGCCGAAGACATGGAAAGATAAAAATGGCACACCGCTTCGAGAGTTAAATATTGATTGAGAGATCGGTAGAAACAAAGCAGCTTCCTGCGCGGAATGGGATGCTATTTTACTGCTTTGATGTAGTTGGGTAAACTGGGAGTTACACATGTTCATCTTCTGCGCCGTGCAGGATGACCTCGATTTTGAATTCGATCCCGTATCCGAGCCATCGGATCAGGAACGCGCTGATCTTGCAAAGTGCGGCACAGATAACATTGTTACGGCCTACAACGCCGGCCTCATTAGCCAGCGCACCGCGCTTCGCGAAATGAAGCAGCAGAGCAGCCGTACCGGTACATGGACGAACATTACCGACGAGGAAATCATGAATGCGTCGGATGAAATCGAGCCGCAGGGCGAGATGGGAGGATTCCCTGGCATGGACGGCGAGGAAGACGGCGCTGGAGGTCCGGATTTGCCCCATGCAGGCCGCGGCGGGGAGGTGGGCGATAAACCACCCGAGGCTCCCGGAAAGCCGCCACAGGCTCCAAGATCCGTAGGGGATAGCGATTGGGCAGAAGATAAGCACCCGCGGGACGAAGGCGGCCGGTTTACTTCTGGCGGGGGTGCGGCTCGACCACGTAAATACAAAAAGAAAGTTGTAAAACTCCCTGCGCAAGAGTATGCTTTGGTTATGCACGAGCTGAACACTCATTTACCTGCTGGGCAAAAAACGAAGAAATTCGTACATAAGGCGATCGGAAATTATATGTATACGATTAGGGTAAACGGGATTGATGATTATGAGATTGTAAGAAAAGTGCCGATAAAATAGGAAAAGGTAAAATGTGGGAGAAGCTGGAGCCAATTCTAAGAAAAGTATGCGACGATAAGGAATACCTGTTCGGAATCAGGTCACTCTTACCGACTGAGGATAACAAAAAAGAATTGTTCGAAGCGATAAAGGCTGGCCTCGTCGCTAAAGATGCGGATGAAATCACTATGTATGCATTAGCTATCAATCAGGATGACCCATTCGAGGAGTGAACATTATAGATAACATCGATATCAGCGTACTCCTGAAGGCGAAAGGGTGGGAAGATCATGAAACACGTAATCAATGTGAGGAAAATTGCGTTGGAGATCGTGCAGGTGCTTCACCAGAACGAAGTCCCCATCGCGTCCATCCAGTTCGTATTCCAGGAAGCGGAAAGGCTGGCATCCATCAAGACGGTGCCCTATAGCCCGAGCAGCGACGAAATACAGGAGGCTGTTACTTGTGATACGACGGACAACGGGACAGTACCCAATGGTTGAAGATTTTTCTTCGTTTTCCCCCAAACCGTATCGTTTCGAACGTGGTCAAGGTAATCACGGCCGAGAGGGGTGATGTCAATAATGGCATCACGAGTATAAGTTCCTTCAATGAGCCGTGCATCTTTCGATTTTTTAATGAGGAGGTCTCTCAGCAATGGAGGGAAAAAGAAGTAAATGCCCAGTTTGCGGACACGAAGATAATTGGTTCCCTTATGATATTTGCCCTGTATGCAATTGGGAACGCGAACCAGCGCAGGAAGAGGTGCCAGATTTATCCGGAGGAGCCAATGTTATGTCCTTGAACCAGGCAAGGAAAGCTTGGAAAGAGGGACGTGAGATTGAGTGAGAAAAATAAAGAAAAATGATAAAAGGCCGCTATTGCGGTCTTTTATAGAAAAAACGATGGTGGATTACTTACTTTTTACGCTCTACATGAAGGGCATAAGAAATTCTTAAACATGAGAGTGGAGGCAAAGAAACATGGAGCCAAATTTAGGTAAATGTCCTGTTTGCGGGAACGATGACGAGTACGTAACTCGCCCCTATTCTATCTGTGAAATATGCGGGTGGGAAAGAGAGCCAGCTCAAGAAAGCAATCCAGACTTATCTGGTGGTGCTAATCGCCTATCCTTAAATGAAGCAAAAAAGGAGTGGAAGGAAGGGCGCACTGTTTGGTAATTAAAGTAAAGAGAATTTCGCAAGACCGCAGCCGCGGCCTTTTTTAGCGCTAAAATATGACTGGATTTATAGCTGCTACAGAGCTATGATGTGTCATGCAACGAAAAGTAGCGTGGTAAAAGAAGAGGGGAATGAGAAGAGGCTTTTAGGAAAATACGGATTCAACCGTTATCAGATCTCATTCTTCCCTTTAGTCACAGTGTATTTATTAATAAATTTACCAATAAATAGTACAATAACGGCAGGAGGATACGCTGATGGAAAATTTAGTGCCGGCTTTAAGAAACACGATCCCGATCAGTTTATTTAATAAAGGGATGGCGGGGAAGATTTTCAAAAGTGTCAAAGAAAATGGCTCCAAGGTTGTGATGAAGAACAATGTACCGGAATGCGTTCTCATGTCGCCCGAGAGCTATCTTGCAATGACTGAAAAACTGGAAAACGCTGAACTGCTTGCACTCGCGCTGCATCGGATCGAGAATGGGGCTTTTTCGCAGACCAAAGACTGGGATGAAGTACGGAAAGAACTTGGAATCTCATCCGAAGATATTGCGGATGTTGATGATGCTGAGGTGGAATTTGAATGATATGGCATGTTCGTTTTTCCACTTTTGCAGAAAAGGATTGGAAAAGCTTTGATCGCTACCATCAGAAAGTCATTGATAAGGCCATACAGAAAGTGATGCAGAACCCGACGGCGGATGGCTATGGAAAGCCACTGGCGAATCTGAGCGGGAGCCATCTGCATGGTTTGTATAAGATCAAACTAAAAAAATCCGGCATTCGGATCGTCTACGCGCTGATTGAGGTGGAAGGTGAGAGGCTGATTATTATTATCGGTGCGAGAGCGAATGATGAAGTGTATGATATTGCGGCCAAACGCTATGCATGAATGAAAAAAGATGAAAAAAATCTGAAGACAACAACGGCAGAACAAAGGAGGCAAGCCTGGCGGGCAGCCTCTTTTTGTTATGCTACATTTCGGAGCAAGGCAATAAGTTTTCGCAACTTTCTCACGCAAAAAGCTCCCACTTATGCTATACTTTAAACAAATATGGATAATGGGGACAGTAGGCGAAGCCTTATTTTTCTATAGCCCCGTTTATCCTGTGGCGCGGCGTTCGTGCTGCGTGGCATATGATTTCGACCTCACGGAAGGGAGACACTATGAAGTTTCTGGTTTGTATCAAACAGGTCGTCGACACATCGAAGATGGAAGTCGATCCGACTACAGGAAGACTGAAAAGAAATAATGCGAACAGCATCATGAATCCGCTGGATCTCCATGCGCTGGAAGCGGCATTCTCGCTGCGCGATGAAGTGGGCGGCACGGTGACGGTCATCACCATGGGTCCCCCGCAGGCAGCTGCTGTCCTGAAGGATGCGGTCGCTATGGGCGCTGATGAAGTATACCTCGTGACGGACCGCGCATTTGGCGGTGCGGATACTCTTGCGACGAGTTACACGCTGGCTAAGGCGATCGAGAAGCTGGGAACATTCGATCTCATTTTCTGCGGGCAGGAGTCCATCGACAGCAATACGGCGCAGATCGGCCCGGAGATCGCTGCGACGCTCGGCATCGCGGATGTGAGTGCAGCCGTAGGCATTTCCTATGAGAAGGAAGGCTTCCTGACTGTGAAGCGCCAGATCGGTGGGAATATCGAGGTGCTCGAGCTTGCTCTTCCGGCGGTTGTCACTGCGACAGAAGCGCTGAACCATGCGAGATACCCGAGCATCAAGGGTCTCCTCAAGAAGGATGAAGTGGAGATCGGAAATCTGACGGCAGTCGATCTGCCGGTCGATCCGGCGCGCATCGGCATGAAGGGCTCTCCGACGCAGGTCCGTCAGGTCCGTCCGGTCGTGCCGCCGAAAAAAGAAAATCTCCGCATCGAAGGAAAGACGACGGAAGAAGCGGCAGATCTCTTCCTATCGGCTATGCAGAAACTGAAGGTCATCTAAGGAGGGCGAAATGGATTTTTCTGAATACAAAGGTATTTATGTCATCGGAGCGCTTGCGAATGGCAAGATCCAGAAGGTCACCGGTGAACTGACCGGCGAAGCCCGCGTACTGGCTGACCAGCTGGGAGAAGAAGTCGCAGTCGTCCTCATCGGTGCTGATCTCAAGGATCCGGCATCCTCGCTGATCTCCCTCGGCGCGGATAAGGTCTACGTGATCGATCATCCGCTTCTTTCCCACTATGATGGGAAAGCGTACCAGAAAGCACTGGCGCCGTTCCTCTTGGAGAAGAAGCCGGATACCATCATCTTTGGCGCGACGCCGTTCGGCCGCGATCTCGCTCCGCGTCTGGCAGCAGAGCTCGTCTGCGGCGTCACGGCGGATGTGACGGAGCTTTCGGCAGATACCGAGAAGGGGCTCGTCATCTGGTCGCGTCCGGCGATGGATGGGAATATCATGGCTGACATCGTATCTCCGGACTACCGTCCTCAGGTCGGTACGGTCCGCCCGGGCATCTTCAAGTATCCGGCAGCGGATGCTTCCCGCACGGGGGAGGTCATCGCTCTCCCCGTTTTCCTCGAAGAGAAGGATCTCGGCACGGTGCTGAAGGAAATCATCGCTGGTGAGAAGGACAGCCATCCGGTCGAAAATGCGAAGGTCGTCGTCGCAGGCGGCCGCGGTATCCGCACGGAAGAGGAATGGGCGAAGGTCCATGAACTCGCAGACCTCTTGGGGGCAGCTGTCGGCTGCAGCCGTCCGATCGCAGAACTCGGCTGGGAACCGCATCGCCACCAGATTGGTCAGACCGGCAAGGGCGTAGCGCCGAAGATATATTTCGCACTCGGCATCTCGGGCGCGATGCAGCACATGTGCGCGGTCAATGCGGACATTGTCATCGCGGTCAATAAAGACCCGAAGGCGCCGATCATGGAAATGGCAGACTACGCTGTCGAAGCGGATCTGAAGGATTTCCTCCCGCTCCTCATCGAAAAGATCAAAGCACTGAAAAGCAAATGAGTGTTAAAAAAAAGGGATAAGCGGCGGGGGAGAGAGCTGCTCTCGATCCCTTGCCTCATAAGCCATAATAATAACAATTTGTTACGGAGGTGAGACGTATGGCAGAAAGAAAAACTACCATATACTACAATCACAATTTCTATTATGATTTCTCCCAGATCATCGCGGCAGATGACAGAGGACTCCAGTTTGGTGACGGATGCTATGAATGGATCCGCGTCTACAAAGGCCATCCGTTTGCTCTTTCCTATCACACCGACCGTCTGTACCGCTCCATGCGTCTTCTGGGCATTCGTCCCGTGACAGCACCGGACGAATTCACTGAAATCGTGGAAACCGTCGTCGAAGAAAGCGGCATCGAAGAAGGCTATGTGAAGATCATCGTCACCCGCGGGCAGGGCGATCATGATTTCCTGATCCCTGCCAGAAATCAGCTGCGTCCGAATGTTCTGGTCTACGCCAAACCGATCAGTCTGGATGCCATTGCCAAAGTGCAGGATGGCGTGAAGTGCATCACGATGAAAGATGATCGCGGACACCACTGCGACATTCTTTCCCTCTCTCAGGTGGATAACCTTCTCGCGCGTCAGGACGCACTGAAGCAGGGCTGCTACGACGGCATCTTCATCCGAGACGGCCTTCTGACCGAAGCCACCCACTCGAATGTCCTCATCGTCAAGGCGGGCGTCATCTGGACCCCGGGCACGAATGAATTCATGACCCGCGGCATCACACGCTCCCTCGTCCTTTCCCGCGTCGCTCCGACTGCCGGTGTCACCTCCATCGATGATGCGACAGATCCGGTCCGCCTCGAAGATATGATGAATGCGGAAGAAGTCTTCCTCACGAATTCTCAGGACGGCATCATCCCGGTCCTCTCCATCGACGGACAGCCGATCGGCAATGGAGAAGTCGGCCCTGTCACCCGTAAGATTCAGCAGCACTATGCGCATCTTATGAGCGACGGTTTGCCGTAACAGGTCAATGCATACTATAAAGAACGCACTGCGAATGATTTCGCGGTGCGTTTTTCTTTTCTGGTTCAGGGGTAGACTACGGGGCGTACTGCCCCTTGATTGGGAATGAAAGTCTCTCTTGAATGAGAAATTAGAAATGAGAAATGCGAAATGGTGGTGCGGCGTATAAAAATATGGAAGCGCCGCGGAGTATAGATGGTGGCGATGCCAGAAGGTGGCATTTCAGTCACAAGTCACTAGTCACTTTGCTCCCCTAATCCCTAACCCCTAACCCTTGCTTTCAAACTTGTGGTGGCGGCTTCACCGCTTGATATGAATAGCCTTCCCCTCGAGGGGAAGGTGTCCCGAAGGGGCGGATAGGGTACTAGCGGTATGAAAGAGAGCGGAAAAATGCGTCTCAAGTCGACAATTAACGAGAGCACCCTATCCACCGCTGCGCGGTTCCCCTTCCCAATGGAGAAGGCTGTGATACGAGAATGCCGCTTTTCTTGCATCGTCAAAGCGAATACAGGAAACGTGGAGAAAAACAATACGGACGAACGTAGCCTTCCCCTCGAGGGGAAGGTGCTCCGAAGGGGCGGATAGGGCATTGGCGGTATGAAAAAGAGCGGGGATATGCGTTTCAAGCAGGCGATTTCCGGCAGCAGCCGAGCACCGATTTTTTAAACAGTGATGCCAGGAAGCAGCCCCGAAAGCAGCATGGAAGACACAAGTCAATAAAGGCTCCCCATCCATGAACCTCTTCTCTCCTGTGCTATAATGAAACTATCAGCCAATAAATGAAAGGACGATTTCTATGACGATACAGACGAAAAGAAAATGGATCCTGCTTCTCGCAGTCCTGCTCCTTGCAGCGGCGCTCTCGGTGGGCAGCACATCCCTTTGGAAAGCAGAAAAAGAAAAGCGGGGAGAGGGCTATGTAGCCGTCGTTCGCATCGACGGCGCGATCTACGGCGGGCCGCAAACGGACTCGATGTTGAGTGGTTCTTCCGGTTCTTCTTCTGAGGAAATTATGCGAGAGCTTCAGGAAGCCAGAAAGGATCCGCAGGCCAAAGCCATTCTGATCCGCATCAACAGCCCGGGCGGCTCGACCGGAGCGACCCAGGAGATCGCGGAAGAAATGGATAAGATCCGCAGCAGCAAGAAGCCCATCGTGATCTCCATGGGCGATATGTGCGCCTCGGCAGGCTACTGGCTGGCGAGCAAGGGAAATTACATTTTCGCCTCTCCAGCCACGATGACGGGCAGCATCGGCGTTTACATGGACTATACCAATATCGAAGACCTGATGGATAAGGTCGGTGTCAAGAATGATAAGATCAAGAGCGGCGCACACAAGGATATCCTCTCCATGTACCGCCCGATGACAGGCGAAGAGCGAGAGATGCTGCAGGCCATGGTCGATGACATTTACCACCAGTTCGTCCAGACGGTGGCGGACGGACGCCATATGGATGAGGCGAAAGTGAAAAGCATCGCCGATGGGCGCATCCTGACGGGCCGTCAGGCACAGGATCTGGGCCTTGTCGATGCCATGGGCAATTACTACGATGCACTGAACTACGCCGCCTCGAGCGGCGGGCTCGATGTGGATCATATAGAGACTCGCTCGTATACGAATGGCACAGTGACACTCCGCTCCCTCCTTCGAAGCGAAGCCGCCCGGCTCTCGAATGTCATGGGAGAATCCATGGCAGAGAGCATGAAAAAGGCATTGGTAGAAGGGGAGAAGCCCACGATAAAGTGAGGGATATTAGACTAAGAGACGTTAGACTTAGAGACATCAGACATCAGACATCAGATGTCAGATGTCTGAAATCGGAAATCAGAGGTCTGACATCTGAAGTCTAAAGTCTGACTGTCTCCGAAGTCTAACATCTCCAAGTCTGATATCTCAAAGACTTCCCCATATCATACATTCATTCCAAAGGAGCAATTCCATGAATACCTTTCTTGATCTTGTCTACTCGCTGATCGTGACACCGCGGGCGGCGCTCTATGACATCACCCGCGGCGAACGACTTCGTGAAGCGGGGATCCTCTGGCTCTTTACGCTTTTCTTGACGGCGCTGTCCGCCTTCTCGGAAGGGCCGGGGCTTCTTGTCGAGTTTCTGGCTGTGCTTCTCTTTCTGGGGCTTTCCCTCCTTGTCCATAGCGCCGTGACCGACTACCTCTCCGGACTTCTCGGCGGACAAGGGAGCGCGAAGGGCATCACTGCCGGATTCATGGCGGCATCGCTGCCGCTGGCCTTCTCCGTCTTCTTCACACTGGCGGAAAGCATCGGGCTTTCCTTCCTCTCCGGCACCGGTTCCTTTGCGATCTGCGTGTGGATCTTCGTCCTTGATGTCCTTGCGATCCGCGAGAACTATTTCTTCTCCACAGGGAAATCCGTCCTGATTGCCATCGCGCCCTACGTGATGCTCCTCCTTTTCCTGCTGCTTCTTGCTATGATCGGCGTCTTCGCCGCCGTGGCAGGCCTTTCGGAAATGGAAGAGATGCAGGAAATCGGATCGGTATTGGGATCGATTTGAATGAGATAAGAAGTCAGAAGTCAGAAGTCTAATGTCTAAAGGCTCCTAGTCTCCCCAGTCACCAGTCCCTAGTCACCAGTCATCCCCTTTCCTTCTTTTCCAAACCATGCTATAATGAGAAAAACGTAGCGAAGGAGCTTAACTCAGTTATGCTCCTTTTTACGTGTTCATAAAAGAATATCTTATTTTTATGACATGTGATATAATAAACTCCGTATGAATAGTTGCGGGCGGAGTCCGCATTTCTATAGAATTTAATTCCTTTATATCATATAAGAACAAAAACTCCTCTGGCTTATGAGCCAAGACAGCCCTGATGGAAAGGGGCGGCCCAGAGCGGCAGAGCATTCCAAAGAAATACGCAAGGAGGAATACCGTATGTGTGGTATTGTAGGTTATGTGGGCAGCGGCGAAGCGTCCCGCTTTTTGATTGATGGGCTGAGACGCCTCGAATATCGCGGCTATGACTCGGCTGGTATCGCCGTCTATGACAAAGGCACGATTTCCATCGAAAAGAAGAAAGGCCGTCTGGCAAATCTGGAAGCAGCCCTGAAGGAGCATCCGCTTACCGGTCACATCGGCATCGGGCATACTCGCTGGGCGACGCACGGACAGCCTTCGGATCGGAATGCCCATCCGCATGGCGACTGCCACAACCATTTTGTCATCGTACACAATGGCATCATCGAAAACTACATGACGCTCAAGAAGCAGCTGATCGACGAAGGCCATGTCTTCAAGTCGGATACCGACACCGAAGTCGTAGCACACCTTCTCGAAAAGATGGATGACGGAGATTTCTTCTCCACCGTCCGCAAAGTCCTCTCCGTGATCGAAGGCTCCTACAGCCTCGTCATCATGGACAAGGCGGTGCCGGACACCATCATCTGCACGAAGAAGGACAATCCGCTCATCATCGGCCTTGGCGATGGCGAGAATTTCATCGCTTCCGACATCCCGGCTGTCATCAACCATACCAGAAAAATTTATATCCTTGACGACTGTGAGCTGGCCATCGTGAAGAAAGATGGCGTTTCCCTCTTCGATGCCGAAGGCAAGCCGATCCAAAAAGAAATCCAGGAAGTCAAGTGGAGCGCGGAAGCCGCAGAAAAAGGCGGTTACCCGCATTTCATGCTGAAGGAAATCTATGAACAGCCCAAAGCGGTCCATGATACAGTACAGATCCATCTCAATAAAGACGGCTCCGTCAATTTCGACGATCTCGGCTGGACGAAAGAATGCCTCTCCGGCATCGATCACATCCTGATCACCGCCTGCGGCACCGCATACCATGCCGGCCTCGTCGCAAAGCACTACATCGAACGCTTCGTGAAGATCCCTGTATCTGTAGAAATCGCTTCCGAATATAGATACAGCCGTCCGCTCACGACCGATAAGACGCTCTGCATCGTAGTCAGCCAGTCCGGCGAAACCATCGATACCCTGGCGGCTCTCAAAGAAGCGAAACGCCTCGGTGCCAAGAGCCTTGCCGTGACGAATTCCATCGGTTCCTCCATCGCGCGTGAAGCCGACAATGTCGTCTATACTCTGGCGGGTCCGGAAATCGCTGTCGCTTCTACGAAAGCCTATACCACCCAGCTCGTGGCGCTCCTGCTCCTCGCTCTCTACATGGGACAGCTGAAAGGCACACTGAAGCCCGCACTCATCCAGAAGATCACCAACGCACTGAGAGATCTGCCGGATCAGATCGATACCGTGCTTGATGAAAAAGAACACATGGCAGATGTCGCTGAAAAGCTCATCAAGGCGAATGATATTTTCTACCTTGGCCGCTCCATCGACTATGCGATCGCCATGGAAGGCGCACTGAAGCTGAAAGAAGTCTCCTACATCCATGCGGAGTCCTACGCTGCCGGTGAACTGAAGCATGGCACCCTCGCCCTCATTTCGCCGGAAACCCCGGTCATCGCCGTGGCGACCCAGGATGATGTCAGCGCGAAGATGTACAGCAATATTCAGGAAGTCCGCGCCCGCGGCGCCGAAGTCCTCGGCATCGGCTTCGTCGATGATACAGAAATCGCGAAGTACACGACCGAGACCGTCCGTATCCCGAGAGTCGATCCCTTTATCGCACCGATCCTCGCCGTCATCCCGATGCAGCTCCTCGCTTACTACACCTCTATCAAGAGAGGAAATGATGTGGATAAGCCGAGAAATCTCGCAAAATCCGTGACCGTAGAATAATAGAATCAGAAACCGCTCTGCGAAGCCAGTCCTCGCAGAGCGGTTTTTATTTGCACAGAATGGAAGCGCGGCAAGCCGTAACCCTATGTCGTCAGAGCGAATACAAGTATATGCGGAGAAACCGATAGCGACGGACAAAGCCTTCCCCCTCGAGGGGAAGGTGCCCCGAAGGGGCGGATAGGGTACTTGCGGTATGAAAGAGAGATGAGGAAAGCGTCTCAAGGGCGGAAAATGAGAGTACCGCCTTTCCCGGTATTGTCATTTCGAGCGAAGCGAGAAATCTTCCTTGCACACCGGTCAGATAAAAAATGTGAGGGGAGCGGTAAACACCGTACTTCATACGACTTGGAATGACGGACTTCCTCATATGTACGGTTTTCCTGCCTGCAAGAAAGATCCCTCGGCTGCGCTCGGGATGACGAAACGAGAGGACGGGCTATCGTACATTTCCTTTCATCCCGCTGCGAGAGCCAACCTCCGCCCCGAAGGGGCGGATAGGCACTGGCGGTATGAAAGACAGATGAGGAAAACGGAGACGTGCGCGGCACATGTATGGAAAGCGTGAGCTTCTGACCGCGAATGACAGAGATTTCTCACTTTGCTCGAAATGACGATACAGGAGTCTGATGTCTCCTAGTTACTAGTCACCAGTCCCTAGCCACTCATTCCTGTTTTCATTCTCGCAGCGTTTCTTATTTATTGTGCCGTACCATCTCTCCTTCCCCACGGCATCCGTTACGCCCATTGCCTGCAACGCGGCGATTTCATATAATAAAGAAAAAAGCAGAGAAGCGAGGCAAAGACGATGAAATTACAATATGGCAATACCTGGTGGGGGAGTGAGTGGCTGAAAGCACTCGAAGAGGCGGACTATGAGAACCGCCTGCCGCGCGGGCGGGTGTATGCGCGAGGCGGCGCGGTCATTTCCATGCACCGTGAGGGGGAGACGCTGACTGCAAAGGTGCAGGGGACGCGGCGCACGCCCTACCATGTCACGCTGATGCTCCCTCCTTTTCCGGAAAACAAAGTCCAGGCCTTTCTGGATGATGTATCGCGCCATCCTTCGATCGTGACGAAGCTCCTGCATCGAGAACTGTCTCCGGCTGTCATGGAGCTTGCGGAAAAGGCAGGGCTTTCCCTATTTCCTTCCTCGATGAATGACATCGAGATGCATTGCAGCTGTCCCGACTGGGCGCACCTCTGCAAGCACATTGCGGCCGTCATCTATGAGGTGAGCCGTGCCATCGACAATGATCCTTTCCAAGTCTTTTCCCTGCATGGCGTGTCGCTTGTGAGCGAGCTAAAGAAGCGGCATGTGACGATCACCGATGAGATGTCTGCCAAGATCCCGCGTTGGGATGACCTTGTGAAAGGGGAACTGGTCAAGGATATGGCACTTCCCATGGCAGAGGAAACGGCGGAAATTCCAGATTTCACGAAGATCAAAAGCCTCTTTTCCTTGTGGATGCGTGTGCTTCCCGCTTCGCCCGCTTTCTACGGGCGCGGCAGCTTTGGCCGCGTCTATGAAAAGACCATGACGGGCGTCAGAAAGATCGCAGAGAAAGCGCTCTTTGATTCGTCAGCCGTTTACGTCGTGGGCGGAGGGAAAGACAGCCTGGAGCTTGCCTCCGTTTCTTCCGTGCATCTCGTGATCGAAGGGCTCTCCGAGGGGAAGCTCTACACAGATCGCGGCGACTGGTGGCCGATGAGCCGTTTCCTCGCGGCTCTTCTCGATATGACGGAAGAGGAAGCGGCGGACAGCTCTTACACCGTGCGTGCCTTCCGCGAGGTGGTGCTGCTCGCTATACACCTTCTCCGGACAGGGAATGCCATCCCCGAGCTGGTGCGTGTGGATGAGAATGCTCTCGCCATCCGCTGGATGCCGACTGAGCAGGACGCAGGCACGGCGGAAGCCATGGGGATCCTCTCGAAATGGGTGACCCCTTCCATGGTAGAAATCGCGCGATACAGAGAGAAAAGATGCTTTGCCAGAGAGCCTGCCGAGGCGGCACTTTCACTTTTTCTCACGCACTTGATGCAAAACATGGCGAAGAAAAATTTCGCAGATGATCCCATCTATGATCTTTTCTTCATGGGGGAGCCCCTGATGGCGCGAGAAGGAAAGCTGCACCCCGAGGCTGACGGCATCGCATCATGGCTGTCCTATTTCCACCTGAGCGCCGCCCGCTGGCAGCCTGTGCTTCTCGTGTCAGATGATCCGAAAACAAAAGCCTTTCGTCTGGACCTCTCCGTCGTAGACAGTGAGGACAGCGAAGGGGACGCAGTGCCGCTCGCAGATGTCTTCACGAAGGCTGATTATGATGCCTGCCGCTACCAGATCTTAAAGGATATCGACCTGCTTTCTTCCCTCGTGACCGGCATGGAAGACTACATGGACAGCGAAGGAAGGACACCGATCTCCTTCACGGCGGAAACCTTTGCCCCCTTCCTTTTGGAAGCCATCCCGGCCATGCGTCTTCTGGGCGCGCGCGTCATTCTGCCGAAGTCCTTGCAGCACCTCATCCGTCCGAAGAAGACACTTCGCCTCAAAAAGAAAGAAGAGGGAGCATCGCATGCACCGTCCCTCCTCTCTTTGGAAGACATGCTCGACTTCGACTGGCAGATCGCCCTTGGAGACGAGCGGATGTCCCCGGAAGATTTCGAAAAACTATCCGTCAAAGCAGGCTCTCTCATCGCATTCAAGGGACAATACCTCTATGTGACCGAGGCAGATCTGAAAAAGCTCGAAAAAATGTGGCAGCATCCTCTCTCCCTCAAGAGGGAAGAGCTCCTCCGCATCGCCCTCGAGGGCAGCTATGAAGGCGCGGAGATCACCATGACGAGCGAGGTGAAGCGACTGCTCTCCTCCATGAAAGAGGGCGAGCCCGTCGCGCTGCCGGAAAATGTATGTGCGACACTTCGCCCCTACCAAAAGCGCGGCTATGCGTGGCTTTACAACAACAGCCGCCTCGGCTTCGGCAGCATCCTCGCTGATGATATGGGCCTTGGGAAGACCCTTCAGGTCATCACCTTCCTCGAAAAGCTCCGCGAAGAAGGACGCCTTGCCAAGAAGAAAGCGCTCATTGTCGTGCCGACGAGCCTTCTCTCCAACTGGCAGGAAGAGATCGCTCGCTTCGCACCTCTCCTCACCGTTTTCCTCTACTATGGCGCCAAGCGCGACCTCGCTGATTTCCATGGGGACATCCTTCTTACCACTTATGGACTCCTTCGAAGCGACCAGGAGCTTCTCAAAAAGAAGAAATGGGAAGTCTTCATCATCGACGAAGCGCAGAACATCAAGAACCCCGACACCGCCCAGAGCCGGGCCGTCCGCAGCATGAAAGCGCCCATCCGCATCGCCATCTCCGGCACCCCCGTCGAGAACAGCCTCAAAGAATTCTGGTCCATCATGGAATTTACCAACAAAGGCTACCTCGGCAGTGCGAAGACCTTCCAGACACGATATGCGAATCCCATCCAGTACGAGCAGGACAGAAAAGCAGCCGAACGCTTCAAAAGCATCACCGCGCCCATGCTCCTGCGCCGCCTCAAGACAGACAAGACCATCATCAGCGACCTTCCCGACAAACTGGAGCAGGACGAGTACACCCTCCTCACCCCCGCGCAGGCCGCTCTGTATCACCAGACCGTAGAAGAAAGCCTCCGCGTCATCAGCGAGCAGAAAGACGGAGACAAAGCCTCCCTCTTCAAGCGCCAGGGCCTCGTCCTGCAGATGATCCTCGCCCTGAAGGAGATCTGCAACCATCCCGCCCTCTTCACCAAAGAGGACAACTGGGACCTCGCCCTCTCCGGCAAAGCCGAGCGACTCCTCGACCTCGCAGAAAGCATCCAGGCCAGCCGTGAAAAGGCCCTGATCTTCACCCAGTTCAAGAGTATGGGCGACAAGCTGGCAGATCTCCTCGAGAGCAGGTTGGGAGAACGTCCGATGTTCCTTCACGGCGGCTGCTCCCTCCGGGAGAGAAAAGACATGGTGGACCGCTTCCAGACAGACCCGAAGGCGAGATTCTTCATACTCTCCCTGAAGGCAGCCGGCACCGGCCTCAACCTCACCGCCGCCTCCCATGTCATCCACTACGACCTCTGGTGGAATCCCGCCGTAGAGTCTCAGGCGACAGACCGCGCCTATCGCATCGGCCAGAAGAACAACGTCCTCGTCCACCGCTTCATCACCAAGAATACCTTCGAAGAAAAAATCAATGAGATCATCCAAAAGAAAAAATCCCTCGCCGACATGACCGTTTCCGTCGGCGAAAGCTGGATAGGAAATATGACGGATGATGAGCTTTCCAAGATATTCCGGTGAGAGACTGAGAGACCAAGAGACTGAAAGACGTTAGACATCGGAGATCAGACGTCAGAAGGGTCAGAAGTCTAAAGTCTAACGTCTCCAAGTCCCACATACATAAAAGAGCATGCCGACTAAATGCAGCATGCTCTTTTTATGTATCATCATAATGATACCGGCAGGCAATGATGATGATTTGATCCATTTCCAAAGCATAGATTAACCGGTCCTTTTGATTGATCCGGCGGCTCCAGAAACCAGATAAATCCCCTGTCAGCGGTTCGGGCTTTCCGATGCCCTCATTACCATTTCTCTCGATATCTTTCAAAAGCGTATTGATTTTACGCAGCGTCTTCCGATCCTCCGTCTGCCAGTACAGGTAGTCTTCCCAGCCAATATCCGTGAATGCTTTATTCATCTTCGATCAAGTCTCTCTTTTTACACTGCCCCGCCTTGGCTTGTGCGATACTGGTGAGAAGCCTGTCGTAGTTTTTCTTCGAAGCCCGCACATACAGGTTTTCCATCAGATTGTTATACGACTCCTCTGACAGTACGACCACATTCCGGTTGTCCTTGCGTGTGACGATAAGCGTTTCCATATCATCGCAGCAAGCATCGAAAGCATATTTCATATGGCTGCGGAGCGTGGAGTAATTCATGGCAATCATGTCAATCCCATCCTTTCTTGTACCATTTTCTGTACTTATTATAGAAAGAAATCAGATTTTTAGCAAGCAGAGGGACTAAGAGACTAGGAGACTGAGAGATGTTAGACATCAGACATCAGAGGTCAGCAGTCTGACTTTTCTACGCCGTTCATTGACAAATATATGCAGACTGGCGATTTTTTTCGCGTTTTATAACGAAATATGATATAATGTGAACGTAAAAATGGCAAAGAAAAAAGTAGAAACCGAGTGATTTCTACGGAAGTATCGTAAGCGAAAAAATTTCGGGGGGGGGGTAACAATACCTCGCCCCCTTTTTAGGCTAGGAGGCTAGGAGACTAAAAGACTTGAAGACATCAGATAGCAGGGTGATTTTTTCAGTCTCGCAGACTTCGGGTCTAAAGTCTCGAAGTCTAACGTCTCCAAGTCTCATATACAAGAAAGAATACCACCACATGAACAACCCTAAACACCACCATTCCATTTCCTGCGCATCCGGCGCCGCATTTTTCTACCTCATTGGCGACTACATCGCCCTCGTCCTGGCAGGGATACTTTCCCTTGCCATTCGAAACCTCCTGATCACCCACACCACCTATCACATCGCACCTATCTACCAATATTTCTGGGTACCGCTGGTCTACGTGGCCTTTATCCTCTATGAGGGACTCTATGGGAAGCGCATGCTCATCTACCAGATGATGAAAAAATTGTTCCGGGCCTCCTTGGGCGGCACCGTCTTCTCCATCATCCTCATGTTCCTCACGCAGGTGGCAGGGGACGTATCCCGTTTCTATGTCATCCTCTACACCGCGATTTCCTTCGCACTGCTCTGCTTCATTCGCTTCATCCTTTCCAAATGGATGAAGAGATCAGAAGCCTTCCAGATCCCCGTCCTCATCGTCGGGGCAGGAAAGACCGGCGAAGTCATGGCACGCCAGATACAGAATGATACCGGCATGCGCTACCGCATCGTCGGCTTCCTCGAAGACCATGAGCCTTGCGACAAGTCCTGCACCATCCTTGGCGGATTTGGTGACATGGAGCGCGTCATTCGTGATACCGGCGTCCAGTATGTCATTATCGCCGCCCCCGGCATCCCGCAGACACAGCTCTCTTCCCTCATCTATCAGGCACAGACCCTCGTGAGGAACGTAGGCGTCGTGCCGAACCTCGTCGCCGTCCCCATGTCGAATGTGACTGCTGAGTCCTTCTTCGATGCGAAGATCATGGTGCTCCAGATCCGGAACAACCTCGCCCGGACATCGAACCAGATCGCCAAGCGTCTCTTCGACCTCGCCGCCACCATCTGCGGCGGCCTTCTGATTTCGCCGATCCTTCTCCTCATCGCAGCATGGGTCTATCACGACTCTCCGGGACCGGTCATCTTCAAGCATCGCCGTGTCGGCAAAGACGGGAAAGAATTCAACTGCTACAAATTCCGCTCCATGTGTACGAATTCACAGGAAGTCTTAGACCACCTCCTCGCGACCGATCCGGCGGCGAAAGAAGAATGGGATAGAGAATTCAAACTGAAGAACGATCCCCGCATCACAAAAAGCGGCGCCTTCCTCAGAAAAACCAGCCTCGATGAATTGCCCCAGCTCTGGAACGTGCTGAAAGGGGAGATGAGCCTCGTGGGACCCCGGCCTATTGTACAGAAGGAGATTCCACGATACGGCGTGTATTTCAAAGAGTATTCCATGGTGCGTCCCGGCATTACCGGTATCTGGCAGACCAGCGGGAGAAATGATGTGGATTATCCGGAAAGAGTGCAGATGGATAACTGGTATGTCCACAACTGGTCCGTATGGCTGGACCTTGTTTTGCTCTGGCGGACAGCTGGTGTAGTGGCAGGCTGTGAAGGAGCCTATTAGTTTATTTATGAAATAGGTTTCTTCCTGCTAATAGTGCTATTTGCTGTTAAGTGTGATTTTTTAAAGTTTATTTTGCTAGGAGTATTCTGGTTTATGACTTCCATCATAAAAGAAACTTATCATTATAAATACCTGCTTCAGCAGTTAGTTGTCAGGGACATTAAGAAAAAATACCGTCGTTCTGTTTTGGGGGTGCTTTGGAGTGTGCTGAACCCATTACTGATGATGGCTGTAACGGCCATGGTATTTTCCACTATTTTCCGTTTTTCCATAGAGAACTATCCACTGTATCTCCTGGTGGGTCAGATTATGTTTACGTTCTTTTCTGAAAGCACGACCTTTGCGATGACCTCTATCATAGAAAATGGATCATTATTGAAGAAGGTTTATATTCCGAAATATCTTTTTCCACTATCAAGGGTCATGTCCAGCTGCGTGAATCTGTTGTTTACCCTGCCGGCGCTGATTATTATCATCCTGATTACAGGAGCACCATTATCATTGGGAATGCTTACTTTTGTGATACCATTGATACTTCTCTTTTTCTTCTGTCTAGGATTTGGACTGCTGCTGGCTACCATGGTGGTTTATTTCCGGGATGTTTTTCATCTCTATGGGGTCCTGGTCAGTCTTCTCAGCTATGCAACGCCTATCTTTTATCCGGAAAATATCGTGCCCCCGGAATACAGCTGGCTGCTCCTCTATAATCCTCTGTATTACTTCTGCAAGGCATTCCGGGCTTCTCTATACAGTGGAACCATGCCTGATATGGCTCTTCTCACTCCATGCATTGGGTTTGCTGCAGCAGCCATGATTATCGGATACTGCGCTTTTAAGAAATATGAGAATCATTTCATTCTCTATGTCTGAGGAAGGTATATGAAAGAAACTGTAATAGAAGTGAAAGATGTGTCTATGCATTTCAACCTGATGGTAGAGCGCGTAGACTCCATCAAAGAATATGTTATGAAACTGGTGAAAGGCAAACTTCTGTATAATGATTTCGTGGCTCTTTCCCATGTAAGTTTTGATGTACATAAAGGAGAAATCGTCGGTCTTGTGGGTCTTAATGGGGCAGGAAAATCTACACTGCTGAAAATCATAGCGGGCGTGCTGAAACCGACGGAAGGGAAAGTCATTACCAGAGGGACCATCGCTCCGCTGATTGAAGTAGGGGCGGGATTTGATCCGGAGCTGACGGCCCGGGAGAATGTATACCTGAATGGAGCCATCCTGGGGCATGACAGGAAATTCATGGATTCCAAGTTTGACGAAATTATCGACTTTGCAGAGCTTCGGAACTTCGTAGATGTACCGGTTAAGAATTTTTCCAGCGGCATGTACGCCAGACTGGGATTCGCCATAGCTACTATGGTGCAGCCGGATATACTGATTGTGGACGAAGTACTGTCTGTAGGGGACTACAAATTCCAAAAAAAGTGTGAAGACCGGATTCAAGCCATGTTGGATAAAGGGGTCACAGTGGTACTGGTGTCCCATGATATCAATATGATAGAAAATCTTTGTACTAAAGTCGTATGGCTTGAACATGGGCACTTGAAAGATATAGGACCTACGGCAAAGGTATGTAAAGAGTATGAGGAATAAGAACGTGTTTATAATGATTCTAAGAGATTAAGAAGAAAGGAATGGGAATTAAATATGAACTACCGCAATGCTAATTACTGCGCGTTTTATGTAGATGAACCGGTTAATGAATGGAATCTAGGAGCAAATACAGCCCACGATTTATGCTATTATCGCCAGCTGCAGGCATGGAAGGCGGTAGATTCGTCCTTTCCTTTTATTGATGCGCATGGTAAGACCTATTCTGTCCGTGACGGCAGTGATTGGGAAGGAACCTTGAAACCAAGACTGTATAAGCGTCTCAGCGAATCAAAAAACATCATCCTCTTTCTAAGCAGCATTACTCGGGACAGTCGGGCACTTCATGAAGAAATTAAATATGGTATGGTCACCCTGGGACTTCCTGTTATTGTTGTTTATCCGGACATTAAAGATGAATCTGATATCGTTTCAAATGGAAGATTTAGCTCTTCTGTAACATCTTTATGGGATAAACTGCCTATATTCTGGAATCATATGAATGATGTACCGGTGCTTCATATCCCGTATAAGAAGGATCTTATAGAAAAAGCTTTGCAAGATAAAAAATTCATGATAAATACAAAGGCAGAGCCAGGAAATTATATTTTATAATAAATCATTTAAGAATACCCTGAGATATAGAATAAATAAAACTCTAATGCTGTGCTATAGTCATTAGAAATATTTGTTTTAAATAGGTAATGCACTAGAAATTTTGGAGGATGCTAACAATATGATGCAGAGCAATGAAACTAAACCGGTTATTAAGATTCTTGCTTCACACCGCATGAATTAGGTGAGTAAAGCCATTGATAACGCATTCAATGTTTATGTATGCTGTGGTTTTAACGGTTTGAATTCTTAAAATAATTGTATTATGAATTTACTTTCTGATGATTTGTATATTTGATTCCAGCTTTATTGAGATTTCCGAAAGGAGCGCTTGCGTTATGATTAATCAAATATGGAAAATTATAAAGGCCCTCTTTTCCGGATCTAATGCTGTAATTCAATTTATAGGTACCGTAGCTGGGCTTTTTGCGGCTTTGAAGAGTTTGAATTTTGATGTACCAAGTATATTTTCTTCACTGATATCATTTTTGATTACATTGGCATGGTTTGTAGCGGGCTTTTTCGTAGGGGCCTTACTTGCTTTGAGTGTATTCTATATTTTCCGTAAGTATTTTCCCAATGTTATTTCTCCCCCAATTACAGGTCCAAAGGTATATGAACAGACAATTAAGGAAGGCAAAAAGGAAAAAATCCCAATAAAGCTGTGGGGCAGAGGTAGCGGTGCTATTTTTACGTGTTATGATGATTTATTTGCTATTGCAGTTCGTCATACGGAATATAAGAAATTTGTGGTCATTCCGGTTAATACCACTTTTGATACCATAGTGGAAGATGCCGGCACTCAGCAGCAGGCGCCTTTAGTTTCACCGAATACACTCCATGGCATGTGGATTAGAAACCATGGTAACTATGGTTTGACACTTGATGATATACAGGCACAAATTGAGCATTCCCTTCATGGGGAAAAAGTTGTAAGAACAATATCACGGGAACAGAAACCTCGTGGTAATTGCAGGGAATATGATATAGGGACTATTGCTGCCGTAGAAGGAACTCACAATACCATCTTTCTTTTAGCGGCGCTGTCTGCTTTTGATGAGAAGAACAGGGCTCATGCCGGGGAAGATGACATTATTACTGTTATAAAAAATATTGTCCTTTATTGTGATACTTATGGACAGCAGGCTCCTGTGTATTTACCTGTTATTGGGACTGGACTTTCCAGGACGCAACTTCCTAAAGAACAAGCATTTCGCATTATCTTGAATGCATTAAAATCCTGCGAAAATGAAGTTAATGAGAAATATATCATTGTGATTTATCCAGACGATAGAGAAGATATTTCGATAGAAGGGGCAGCGGAGTAAGTCCTATGGTGAACAGAAATGTTAAAAATTCGGATATTAAGATATTCGTATCACGGCAGATTGATACGCTTTCCGTGGTAGTGAGTAATTTTCTTTATGTATCACTTGCCGGTGGCTCTTTCTATGTGAAGTATATGAATCCTCATCTTATGAGGGCTGTCAAAATCGCAGATATCTGACTTTCGGTTAAAGACAATTCAGAGCTAATGCATGGAACTGAGGGGATAAAATGCTTGATAATCATGCTATTGCCAAATATGATCTACTGCATGAGAAGCACATAAAGGGGATCATAGGAGGATGTGATCTGGTGGTCAATGAAGCGGCATACAAAGATTATATCTCTAATCCGCAAGGCTTTTGACATTCAGCGTACGATTGCTGGACAGCTCATGTTTTCTTCCATTTGCTCTTTGCCCTAGGGTAAATTACGTTTTGTAGTTGTTTGGTCGTTGTTATTTTAATAAGAATTGAGGAAATCTAATGAATAATAAATTGACTGATAATGAGCCTGAAATCAAAATATATATTGCTTGCCATAAAAAAACGGCTTTGCCGTCTAATCAATTATTTGTACCTACACAAAGTGGCTCTGCTTTAGCGACCGAGATTTTGCCGGGCATGCAGAGAGATGATGTTGGGGATAATATTTCGAATAAGAATCCACATTATAATGAATTGGATATTCAATATTGGGCATGGAAACATTCAGAAGCTGATTATGTTGGGTTATGTCATTATAGACGCTATTTATACTTGGGAAATAAAAAGTTCACAAACTTAACGAAAGACCATCGAAATCAAATTGAGGTTCCGGTTTTGTCCCCCTATACAGAAAAACAGTATGGCTTACTTGATTTTTATCATATGAAGGAAGAAATTTCTTCCTATGATGTACTCATCCCTAAGGCGTATGATATCAGTAAGGTACATACTCCCCACGGAGAGCAAAAGACTGTACTTCAGCACTGGATTGCGCATGATGGTTCATTGATAAAGAAGAAAGATATCTTTTTAATAATGCAACTAGTTCAGGAAAAGTTTCCTGAAATTTATCCATATATGAAAGAGTTCATGGATGGTAAATATTTTTATGGATATAATATGTTTATAATGAAAAGAAACCTTTTCCATGAGATGTGTAATTTTGAATTTACAGTTTTTGAAGAGATGGAGCGGTTTATTGATTTTACGACGTACAACGAACAAGAATCAAGAATTTTTGGCTTTATGGGGGAAATTTTATCAAGTTCATTTTTCTATTATTTGACTAAATCAAGGAAAGAACTGAAGATAAGAGAATGTCAGATTTTATATTTTGACGACACTGATGTACTTAATTCAATTCAGCCTATGGAGTCCCGCATTCCTATTGTAGTAAATGCTAACGATATTCCAGGTTACATGCTTTATCCATTCGTAGAATCTATTATTTCTCATAAAGGCATAGGTCAAAAATTTGACATGATTGTTATAAACAATCAGTTTAATGACTTTTTCAAAAAATACTATGCTGATTTGTATCCGGATGATATTAATTTTAGGTTTATTAACCTAGCAGCTTATGCAAGACGTCTAAATTATCCAACATGGAAAATTTCTGATAACTATTTATTCGCATTACTGCCTTGGATATTAGATAATTATGATTGTTGTTATTTTTTGAATTGGAACCTGATTATTGAATCATCGGAAGCTTTTCAGTTTTCTTTTTCTGAGGATGACTTGCCTATTAAAGGAGTTAAGGATATCTTTATAGAAGGAAAGTTAAATTCCTATAGGGATGATGATGTCAAGTATGCAAAAGCACTAAAAGAAGAATACCCTAATTTAGATGCATATAATATGTTTAACGAAGGTTATCTTTACTTGAATTTATTGGATTTAAGAAAACTTGATTTTGTAGCTTTATGCAAACAATTATCAGAAATTAATAAAAATTTGAATGACCTTCCATACATTTATGTATTTAATACGGTATTTCAAAATTCCATATTGGAAGTTCCTCAAAAGTACAATTATTTTGTGAATGCTAACAAAGCTATCGATTTTTATATTCATTTAGCATCCAAAGCACTTTTATCAAAATATAAATCTGCTAAGAACCAAGCGATTGTAAAAAGGTATGATTTGTCAGCTCCTATAGATAGTACTGATAATGAACAATTTTATATTGAATATTGGAGTATTATCAATCAATCTGAATTTTCAAATGCGTTTAATATGTTCTATCAGAATCTTATTGGTGGCGGATATGTACCTTATGCAAAATTTTTTGTACTAATAGATAAAATACTACCAAAAGGAAGTCGGCGTCGTGAATTTACGAAAGCGGTAGTTAATAAATTATTATCTTTATGAACTAGATTGAACATGGGAGTTTACATGGAAGATATCAAAATCTTCGTATCACGCCGGATAGATACGAATAGTACCTTTATACATAACCCACTATACTTTCCGGTGCGATGTGGTGCTGTTTTTGACGCCGGTGAGAATCCCGCATATGCAGGGGATAACACAGTCGATAACATTTCTGACAGACGAAATTCCTTCTGTGAGTTTACGGTACAATACTGGGCATGGAAGAATGAGAAGGCCGACTATTACGGGCTTTGTCATTATCGCAGGTATCTGACCTTCAGCAAAAAACGGTTCCGAGCCAATGCGCAGGAACAGGTCATGGAAGGTATGCTTGATAGCCATTCCATAGCCAAATATGATTTACTGAATGAGGAGCGCATGAGGGATATCATAGAAGGCTGCGATGCGGTAGTGAATGAAGCGGCAGATGTGAATCGGATTCCGACGCCACGGGGCTTTCAGCATTCGGTGTATGATCACTGGGCAGCCCATGACGGTATGTTTTTTGATAAAAGGGTACTGCCTTTTCTTCTGGAGACAATTCATGAGTTAAAGCCGCAGTACTATGAAGCTGCTGTGGCATATATGCATGATAAATGGCACCGGGGGTATAACTGCTATGTCATGAAAAAGGATTTATTTGATGAGATGTGTTCATTCCAGTTTCCTATCATGTTTGCGATGGAAAAGAAACTTTCCGAAAATGGAATGAGTAAGCAGTTCGGCCGGACCCTTGGTTATCTGGGGGAGATGATGTACGGTATATTTATCTATTATCTTGAAAAGCAGCATAGATATAAGATTAAAACGGCACAGCTTGTCTATTTTGAACAGACTGTCCCGCCGCACAGTGTCTGCCAGAGGTTTATTGATCGATTTTTGTTCTGGGCTAAATTCCGCTTTGAGGATGTGGGCTATAGACTAATGCCTAAAAATTCCAGAAGAAGGAATTTTGTAAAGAAGATTTACTTTTCTATTGTTAAAAGATGAGACGGTTACCGGGGAATTACATTTTCTAGGCTGTTTAATCCGGGCTGAGAATTATCAGAGAATACACTCTGGGGATGCCGGTCTGTAAACTATAAATTTTTATTAATTCAGGAGGGGTTCACATGAAGGTTGTATTATTAGCAGGTGGTTTGGGCACCCGCATTTCTGAAGAAAGTCAGTATAAGCCAAAGCCTATGATTGAAATCGGTGGTATGCCCATCCTTTGGCATATTATGAAGTGCTACAGCCATTTCGGGTTTAATGATTTTATTATCTGCGCCGGCTATAAGCAGCATATGATTAAGGAGTACTTTGCCGATTATTTTCTTCATACGTCTGATATTACCTTCGATTTTACGGGCGGTAAGGAAGCAGAAATTATTCACTATACCCATTCAGAACCCTGGAGGGTGACGGTAGTAGATACAGGTCTTCATACTATGACTGGGGGACGCATAAAACGAATTCAGCCGTATATTGGCAACGAGACATTCATGATGACTTATGGCGATGGCGTCTGTGATGTTGATATCAAGAAATTGGTGGAATTCCATAAGGCCCATCATAAGCTGGCTACGCTGACTGCAGTAGAACTGGAACAGAGCAAAGGCATTCTTGATATTGCGCCAGATAATGCAGTACATGCATTCCGTGAAAAATCAGCACTTGACAGTGCTCCTATTAATGCAGGTTTTATGGTTTTGGAACCGCAGGTCTTTGATCTGCTGGATGGTGACGGGTGCATTTTCGAACGGAAACCTTTGGAAACGCTGGCTAAGGAAGGTCAGTTGATGAGTTACAAGCATAAGGGTTTCTGGCAGTGTATGGATACAAAGCGGGAAAAGGATATGCTGGAAGAGCTGTGGTCTTCCGGAAAAGCACCTTGGAAAGTGTGGGATAAATAATGAATTATTTTGACGCAGATTTCTATAAAGGAAAGCGTGTCCTGGTGACAGGACATACAGGATTCAAAGGAAGCTGGCTCTGCCGGATCCTTATCAATGCCGGAGCCATTGTTACGGGGTATTCTCTGAATCCTCCTACAAGCCCGGATCTTTTCTCTCTGGCTGGACTGGAAGAACATATGCATTCTGTTATTGGGGATATCCGGAATCTGGCACTTCTGTCAAAGACCTTTGATGAAGCACAGCCGGAAATCGTTCTTCATCTAGCGGCCCAGCCTATCGTAAGGGATTCTTACAAGGATCCCCGGTATACCTATGAGACCAATGTGATGGGCACGGTGAATGTGCTGGAATGTGTGCGGCTCCATTCCAGTGTCAGGAGTTTTCTCAATGTGACCACTGACAAGGTGTATCACAATAATGAATGGATTTGGGGGTACCGTGAAAATGAACCTTTGGATGGGTTTGACCCATATTCTAATTCAAAATCCTGTTCTGAGCTGGTCACTCATTCCTATAAGAATAGTTTCTTCGCTGATGGACATACAGCAATATCCACTGCCCGTGCTGGAAATGTGATTGGTGGTGGTGATTTTGCCAATGACCGTATCATTCCTGACTGTGTTCGTGCTGTGGAAGCAGGGACACCCATCGGTGTTCGTAATCCATACTCTACCCGCCCTTATCAGCATGCATTAGAGCCTCTATTTGCTTATCTCATGATAGCTAGAAAACAGTATGATGACGGCAAATATGCAGGCTGGTATAATGTAGGGCCGGACGAATGTGACTGTGTGACTACCGGAGAGCTGGTCAACTTATTCTGCTCTTCCTGGGGAGATGGACTTACCTGGGTGAACCAGGCGGAATCTCATGCGCCCCATGAAGCCAATTTCCTGAAGCTGGACTGTTCCAAGATTAAGTCAGTTTTCGGTTGGAAGCCCCGCTGGCACATAGAAGAGGCTATTCAGATGACTGTAGATTGGACTAAAGTTTGGCTGGCAAAAGGGAATATACCTGCTGAAATGGATCGGGAAATCTGGAATTATTTGGGAGAAAAACATTGAAAAAGGTTATTGTCTCTGGAGCTAATGGCTTTGTAGGAACTGCACTTATTAAAGAATTAGTTGCACATGATTATGAAGTGTATGCGTTAGCACGGAAGAATCATCATGATAATATTCCGTACAGTCAGTTTGTTCATCTTGTAGAGTTTGATTTAGCTGAGGCTGGTAAATTACTTGATCTTATTCCCGTGGATAGTTATGAGGCTTTTTATCATCTCGCATGGAAAGGGGTCTCTGGCAGTGATAGGGCAAATCCCGATGTCCAAATTATGAACCTGCAGTCAACTCTGGATTGCTTGAAAGTGGCAAAAGATTTAGGCTGTAAAAGATTTATTCCGACAGGATCAATTATGGAATATGAATCAATTGAGGAAACATATACCCAAGGATGTCAGCCAGGGTTAGGATATATCTATGGTGCAGGTAAGGTAGCGGCTCATATTATGTGTATGTCTCTTGCTGCTCATGCAGGAATAGATCTAATCTGGCCTATGATTACTAACACATATGGCCCTGGTGAAAAAAGTCCACGGTTGGTGAACTCAACTATTCGAAAATGCCTGGCAGGAATAAGCCCTCAGTTTACAGCTGGTAAGCAACGTTATGACTTCGTTTATATCGATGATGTTGCGCGGGCGTTTCGTATGATAGCAGAGCATGGGAAGCCTTTTCATCATTATCTGATAGGGAGTGGGCATGCAAAGCCGCTGAAAGAGTTTTTGTTGGAAATGAAAGCCGCCATTGCACCCAATCTGGACTTTCTTTTCGGAGAGGTACCGTTTACAGGAGTAGATGTTCCTCTTAGATATTTTGACTGCTCTGATACGGAGAAAGATACTGGGTTTAAGGCAGCTATTTCTTTCGGGGAAGGGTGTAAAAGAACCATGAATTGGTGGAAAATGCAGAAAGACTGTTTATAGTTCTTAATCCTGAAATATATTAATAATCAGACGGCCGGACTAGCCCCACTTACTTAAGTATTCTAAGTACAATTTCATCTTTGAAATTGTTTGTTGGGGGTATCTGGTGTTAGCTAGAATGTTAAAGGAGCATTTTATGGCGGGAAATGTTATAGTTGTTGGCGCTGGACTTTCTGGTGCAGTTGTAGCAAGGTATCTGGCTGAAAAAAGTTATCAGGTTAAAGTTTTGGAAAAAAGACCGCACATTGCAGGAAATATGTATGATTATGAAGATGATCATGGTTTCCTTGTCCAAAAATATGGTCCCCATACATTCCATACTGTAAAAAAAGAATTGTATGAGTATATGTGTCGCTATGAAGACTGGCAGGACTATAAGCTGACCTGCGGAGCGGTGTGGGCCGGTAAGTATACGCCGACGCCTTTCAATTTCACAACCATCGATACATTTTATCCGGAAGAAAAGGCAGAGGAGTTGAAGCAGCATCTTCGGGAGGCTTTTAAAGGGAGAAGTACTGCTACGGTTGTAGAGGTACTTGGAAATGAGGATCCTCTGGTGCGTGAGTATGCGGAGTTTCTTTTTCGGAATGACTATGCTCCCTATACGGCAAAGCAGTGGGGGGTATCTCCGGAGGAGATCGATCCCAGCGTTTTGGCTAGGGTGCCGCTTCGTTTCTCCTATGATACTGGCTATTTCGATGATCCCTATCAGGTGATGCCAATGCATTCTTTCACCAGGTTTTTTGAGAATCTGCTTCAGCATCCGAATATTCATGTAGAGCTCGGGCAGGATGCGCTGAAACGGCTGGAAATCAGAGAAAATCAGCTGTTCGTAGATGGAACGCCCTTTGATGGTCTGGTGGTCTATACCGGTCCCATTGATGAATTGTTCCATTTACAGTATGGCAAGCTGCCTTATCGGTCGCTCCGTTTTGAGTGGAAGTATTCTGATAAAGACAGTATTCAGGATGCCCCGGTGGTGGCTTATCCGCAGGAGAAAGGCTTTACCCGGATTACAGAATATAAGAAACTTCCTGTCCAGGATAAACCGGGAAGCAGCTATGCCTTGGAATATCCACTGCCCTATGAGGAGGGAAAGGACATGGAGCCTTACTATCCGGTACTGACAAAGGAAAGCCAGGAACAGTATGCAAAGTACAAAGCGCTGGCGGATCAGGTCCCTCATCTCATCTGCTGCGGACGGCTGGCGGATTTCAAATATTACAATATGGACCAGGCCTTGGACAGGGCTTTGGAAATTTGTAAAAAGCTATAGGATGGTGCAGCATGTAAAAACAGTGGACTCAAATCGCATTTGGCCTGCTGTTTTTATTTTTGCAGTATTGAATACTGTTGAATGAAGGTATTCTTATGAGTACATTGGGTCAACGGCAGAGGGGAAATCTATATGGGTATTTTAAATCTGGATGGTAATACTATTTTTTCTATAATTACATTCGGATGGGCGGCATATACTTACTTTCGCGGAGAAAAAACGAACAGGGAACTTCAAAAAATGAAAGGAGAGCAGGGGAAGAGCCTGGAGTCCTATAAGATATTTACAAAGCAAAGGCATGAAAGAATCATCGCCTTTTATGATTCCCTGTGTGTATTGCTGGGAGCATGTGCAGATCTTTCACTGAAGTTAATTATTGCTAGATACCCTGATTTCAGCACGCTGTCAGTTGACGATTTTCAAAAATATGTCAAAAATCTTAAAATACTACCGCAGGATGAAGTGGTATTGATTAAAGAATTCAGACATTGCCGTTATGAGAGCATGGATACGCCAAATCTGGAAAAAGCATTGTACAGGGCTAATTATAATAAATATATTTCTGCATATAATGAAAGTAATTCTAAATGGGTAAAGCTGAAGCTGTATATTTCACCAGAGGATGAAAAGAGAATAGGAGAGTTTTTCGAAAAGGCACGAACAATGTTTTGTAAGTATCTGAATCCGGATCTTAAGGATAGTGGTCTTCAAATACATGAAGAGTCTGATACACCTTTTGAGCTGCAATGCCAGGATTATTTTGATAAATTAACTATAGAATTGTCATCTGATATTATTCCAATATTGCGTAAAAACTTGAGAAAATAAATGTAAAGAGTACCTTGAAGTGTATCTATTATTGGGGATTATCTTTTTTAACATACTAATTTGATTTATAATATAATATTAACATAGTGAACTAGAACTAACTATAAAATAAAATGTGTTTTACACTTACAAGTTTAAATCTGTTGTAGATGGGGATAGGAGCTTAGGCATGACTATTAATGACGAACTGATGATAGATATAAAGCATCTTCTGGGAAACCGGTGGAGTGTGAAGCGTGAAGACTTAGACACCTATAGCAGGCATATCAGAAGGGCGGCAAGGGATGTATCAAAGCTGAGGCAGAGCGGGAAGGGACTGGATGGAAGCCAGATCCTTTTTCCTCATTTGCCATATCTGCTCAAGGAAGAGGTGCTGATTTCCAAGGAAGAAAGAGAGGCCCTCCTTCGACTTCGGGAGGAGGCTAAAGGCTATGATGCGGTCATTTCCATCGGCATCGGCGGGTCCTATCTGGGAAATCAGGTGCTTTTTGATCTCTTCTGTGGCCCCTACTGGAACCAGCTCACCAAAGAAGAGCGGAAAGGATATCCCCAGATTTATTTTTCCGGCCAGAATGTAGATCCGGTAAGTTTGACGGATCTGGCTTCCTGTATCAAAAGGGAAGCCGGGCGAATTGCGGATCGCCGTATGAAGGTGCTTTTCCTTGTGATTTCCAAGTCAGGCACCACCATCGAGCCGGTGACGGCTGTACGGGGGTTGAAAAAGCTGCTTGATTCTATCTGCGATATCCATCTCATGGCAATTACGGATAAGGAAAAAGGACGAATCCGACCTTTGTCGGAAAAAGAACACTTCCCATGCTTTACGGTGCCTGACGGCATCGGTGGCCGGTTCAGCGTATTCTCCCCGGTGGGTCTTGTTTTTGCTAGCTTGGCAGGTATCCCCATAGAGGAATTCCTGCAGGGAGCCCAGATGGTGGAGGAAGCCTGCCAGTCGGAAGATATTTCTGAAAATCCGGCTCTCATGTTTGCGGCCTTGAAGTTCATCGCCATGAAAGAGTACGGCATGACTGCTGAGGTGGTGATGCCCTATGGTGACAAGCTCCGCTCCTTCGGCTGGTGGTATGCCCAGCTTTTAGGAGAATCCCTAGGCAAGAAATATGATCTCCAGGGGAATATTGTCTATAACGGCAGGACACCGGTAGCTGCTGTAGGTACCACGGATATGCACTCTCTTACTCAGGAGCACCAGCAGGGAAAGAAAAACAAGTTGGTACAGTTCATCTCCGTGGAGCATCTTCCTGCAGACCTCTCTGTCCTCTGTGATGAAAAGGATGTCAGCGGCATGGTCCCCATGAGCCGTATGCTCTCCGCTGCTAGAAAGGCGAATGAAGAAGCACTGGCCTCCGAAGAGCGCATGAGCTGCCACATCGCCATGAAGGAGCTCACGCCTTATCATGTAGGAGCTCTCATGTATTTCTTCTTCCTTACCATCGCCTACGAAGGAGCCCTGGCCAACGTAAACGCTTTCGACCAGCCCGGCGTGGAAGACTATAAGAAGATACTGCATGAGGATCTGAGGAAGTATATTCTTGGACGGAATGGAGTTGAGGAATGAGGAATGAGGTTTGAGACCTCAGACAAGAGACGTCAGGCGGTCAATCTTAAGAACCCTCCAGCCCAATGGGCTGGAGGGTTCTTGCATTTTTGGGCATATTTCGTAAAATGAGAAAAAATAAAATTTTTTATTTTCTACGTTTACATAAACTCGATGTTTCTATTAGTAGAAGGAGCAAGTTTATAAAGCAATTCTGAAGGCACACACTTTCCTGCTAATCCTAGGTCCGGCAGGGGAGGGTATTTCGGATACACGGGGATTCCCTTGTTTCCTTCCATCCAATTTGGCCAAAGTATAACAGATATGAACTACACAATGAACCCAGGACTCTAAATCAGCTCCACATATGCAGAAATGACGAGAGACTCGTGTATGGCGCGTGCCGTCGTACTTCGGTACAGCAGCGGCCGTAGACCATGCAGACACCGAACTCATTGGGCATCATGCTGATTTGAGATACCGGGTTTCTTGTGCTACATTGAATATTTTTAGTAGGCCTTAGAGATAGAGCGAAATAGTTGAGCAGAATAGAGAGGACTATTTTGTCTTATAAATATTACGCCGCTTCAGATCCCAGCGAATGCACTGTGCGAGGTGAGAACCAGTGAATACGTGGGAGAGGGGCATTCATTTCATGTGAAGGATCCTTTCTTGATTTACCTGTATTTATGGATTCATTCATGCCCCTTGCTTAGGAATATGGTATGACTCTCATTCGCGTATTAGGCAGCTTTTGGTGAATGCACATCATATTTGCTATATTCTTTTATCATTCTTAAAACGTGATTGAATTTATTGATATTTAGAGTATAATACAAATAAGGATCACTTGATTTCTTTATATTTCATCTCGGTCCTGTGACGGTGTCTTATGAGGCATCGGATGGCTTTATCAAAGTCAATGCTCCTTTCAGAACTGTTGTAAGAACCCTGAAACAGGAAAGAAAGGCCTTTCTTCCCAGTTTCATCGAACGCTTGCTACACGGCATGAATTCGAGTATGTCGAGCAGGCACTCAGCAAACGCTGTAACTGCTTGTAATGTGATGGCTGGTGATTCTAATCCCAGTGTATCATGTATAGTTAGAAATATTGGATAGGGGAGTAATCCAGTTTGCTTTTCGTCCCATTAGCTATAAGGATCTATCCACCTTGGCTAATGGGATTTTTAAGTGGGACTTATGTGAGGATGTTGCATATGGATGCAGATATCGAAATTAGAAAAGAAATCGAAGGGAAAAATATTTCTTATATCCATTTTGATCGTAGAATAAAATTGACAAATCATTTGTGGCGTTGCATTACAAATAAGAAGTGGGTGCTAAGGCATGGCTTTTATCCTTTTATTCATTTTAAACGGCCTAAGTACCATAAGTCTTGGTCGACGGATTCTTCAGGAAAACGAATTTGGAAAGACGAAGGGCCAAAATATCGGGATATACTCTATGCAGCACATAAAGACGCATGGATTTACAGATACTATGGAGCTTTGTTTAACAGACAGTATAATCAGTATTTGGAAAATAAGGAGACTGATGATTGTTCTATTGCATATAGGACAAATAAGAAGGGAAAATCGAATATTTCATTTGCAGAGGAAGCGTTGGCCTTTATTAAGTTCCATAAGCCTTGTTATGTTATCATAGGTGATTTTACACATTTTTTTGATTTTCTTGATCATACTTACCTGTTGAACCAGATTCGTGGCGTTTTGGACAGCCAGTATATTCCTGATGATATATATTATGTATTGAATTCCCTCTTGCATTACAGTTATGTTGATTACGAAGCAATTACTTCCTATAAAAGAATGACGCATCAACAGCTTTGTCAGTGTCAAACGGTTTTGACAGATCAGGAATTCAGGATTCTCTCAAGAAAGAAACAGAGAGAATCTAAAGATGACCAGTTTATCATAAAAATAAATGGAGAACATTTCGGGATTCCGCAGGGGTCCCCAATGAGTGGGGTACTGGCGAATATCTATATGATTCAATTCGATGAAAAAATTTTTGAATTAGTGCGGTCGTATCATGGAATATACCGCCGTTATTCAGATGATTTTATTATTGCTATTCCGGAAAAGTATATAACGGAAGAACAATATCAACAAATGATTCATCAGCTGCAGGGAATTTTTAACCAGAGAAATACAAATACAGGAAAGTATCTGGTTAAATTATCACCGGAAAAAACTAAGAAATATCGTGTTAGTGCGAACTTGATTATTTACAATGAGCAAAAGGAGCATGGAATCATTTCCTTTTTAGGGTTTTCATACGATGGAAAGAGAGTTTATATTAAAGACAGCTCTGTAAGGCGTTATTATAGTCATGCTTATAGTAAGGCTGATCACGTTGTGAAGCAAAATGTCCAGCTTAGTCAGCTTAAGAAGAATAAAAGGAGAACTACAAATTTATATACGTTGTATAGTATAGCTGGATTGTATAGAAATAGCAGTAAGTCTAAGCGAGGATCAAATTTTCCGGTGTATTCCAAAAGGGCACATTTTATCTTCCAAAAGAATTTCAAGAGTGAAAATCAAACTGGTCTCGTAGCTCAAAGGCATATGAGGCAATTAAGAAAACGACTTAATTCAAAAAACTAGCCGGCTAGAGTGAATATTACGCCGCTTCAGAGCCACTCAGTATGCGTATGAGAGCCATGGGATACGCGGGGAGACAGTCAGACTGCAGACGATCAGAAGATAGAATTGAGGTTTGAGAATTGAGATTTGAAGAGTAGAGACAAGCGGATTATTCCACTACAAAGAAACCCAGTGTCTCCAATTGCCCGTCATGCCCAATGAGTTCGGGGTCTGCATGGTCTACGGACGCTTCTGCACGGGGGGCGACGGCGCGCGCCAGGCATGAGTCTCCCGTCATTTCTGCCCTGTAGGGTATTTTCTGGAGTCCTGAGTTTCGCTGTGTGTTTTAGCTTTCGCTTTTTTACCTTTCTGGACAAGGTGGAGGGGAGAAAGGCGGTATCTTTTTTGAATTCCGGCATTCCATTCTTGCATTTCCTATGGCCATCTTGGAAATATAGGGAATGCTTTCTCTCACAACTGCGGGCCTTTTCATGTCCCTCTACTATATAAATAACGGCAGGTTGTGATTTTTGAAAAAAGAAGTCAAAATATTTTTTATCAATTTATATAAATGCATGATTGAGGGGATGGAGTTGTCAGATTGACAAGACAATCCGGAGAGATGGTCAGAACGCAGATAGGAATGCAGAGATTTGAGTTCTGAGAATAATTGAGAATTGAGATTCAAGAATTCAGGTTGGCAGTGAGCCTTGTATCGTATACTTCAGTTAAAGTATGAAACGTGACGTTGGAAAGTTTTCTTGCTTTTTCTTAAGATGATAGGGGGGGACAAGAATTAAGAAAAGCGGTTTAAAATTTGAGATGTAAAGAGCCAGAGATGTCAGTATTAAGGTCGTTAAGAACCAGGAAAATGAAGATAAGGCTTTGTGATTACTGATAACTATTAGGCTTACTGTTTTGAATCACAATAAAAGCCCTGCTGAGGATTTGTCTATGGAATCCCGGCAGGGCTTTTATTGTGATTGGTCAGACTACAATGGAATGCGGTTCAAGTTCAAGCTTATTAAGATATGATATAATAAAACATAACGTTAGTTGACATTCAATCGGGTCAGAATAGCTACATCAAGTTTTCCATTATGGGCTATACGACTTTAGTATTGAATTAACTGGTTTCTTTCGTGAGATTGAGGTGCTGTGGGATGAAACATTATGATTACTTAATTGTCGGTGCCGGTCTCTTCGGCTCAGTTTTTGCTCATGAAGCAAAGCAGGCGGGGAAGCGGGTGCTTATTGTCGACAAACGCCCTCACATCGGGGGCAACGTATATACGGAGGATATAGAGGGGATTCATGTACATAAGTACGGGGCCCATATTTTCCATACGAATCTGAAGCATGTGTGGGGCTATGTGAATCGGTTTGCTGTGTTTAACCGTTTTACAAACTCTCCGGTCGCCAATTATCATGGGGAGCTCTATTCCCTTCCTTTCAACATGTACACCTTTAATAAAATGTGGGGTGTCGTGACACCGGAGGAAGCAGCTGGAAAAATCGAAGAGCAGAAAAAAGCGGCGGGGATCACAAATCCCAGAAATCTGGAGGAGCAGGCTATTTCCCTTGTAGGAACAGATATCTACGAAAAGCTGATCAAAGGATATACGGAAAAACAGTGGGGAAGACCGTGCACGGAGCTTCCGGCTTTTATCATCAAACGGCTGCCGGTGCGCCTGACTTTTGACAATAACTATTTTAATGCGCTCTACCAGGGGATTCCTGTAGGCGGGTATACAAAGATGGTGGCTCATATGCTGGATGGGATAGAGGTAAAACTGAACTGCGACTATTTGGGAAATAAGATGGAACTGGACAGCCTGGCAGATAAAGTCATCTATACCGGACCAATTGATGCCTATTTTCATTACGACCTGGGACCTTTGGAATATAGAAGTGTCCGTTTTGAGACGGAAGTGCTGGATAAACCCAATTTCCAGGGCAATGCAGCTGTGAACTATACGGACAGGGAGACGCCCTGGACCCGTATCATCGAGCACAAATGGTTTGAATTCGGCAAGGATGAGAATGGCAATGATCTGTCGAAAACCGTTATCAGCCGTGAATACTCCTCCGAGTGGAAGGTGGGCGATGAACCTTATTATCCGGTGAATGACGAGAAAAATGGCAGTCTCTATAAAAAATACAAAGCCCTGGCTGATAAGGAAGAAAAGGTCATCTTTGGCGGACGACTGGGAGAATATAAGTATTACGATATGGATGCGGTAATTGATAGGGCGCTGAAGCTGGCAGGAAAGAGATTTGAGAATTGAGATTTGAGGGGTTAGGTCAGAGATTTGAGGAAGGTGGAAGAAATGACTGATTACAAGGATTTGATTGTTTGGCAGAAATCAATGGAATTGGCACGTATTATCTATCGTATGACAAGTCGATTTCCTCGTGATGAAGTATTTGGCCTGACAAATCAAATAAGGAGGGCAGTTGTCTCCATTCCATCAAATATAGCCGAAGGATTTGGCAGAGGCTCTGATCGGGAGTTTATCCATTTTTTACGGATTGCTAAAGGGTCTGCTGCTGAAGTAGAAACACAGATTCTTATTTCTGAAGATTTGCATTATGTGAGTCCTGACGATGCTCAGACGGCTTTATCACTTTGTGACGAAATCCTCAGAATGCTAGGAACTATGATTGTGAAGATAGGGAATAGAATAGGGAAATGAGAGAATTGAGGAATGAGAGGAAAATAGGAAATACTCAACGCTCTGCTCCCAATTCTCAAACCTCAACTCTCAAATCTCTCACCACGAAAGGAATGAACTCATGGATATAAAAATACTAGTAGCGGCTCACAAGAAGTACTGGATGCCAGATGATGATGTGTATATGCCTCTTCAGGTAGGGGCGGAGGGGAAGGCGCCTCTGGGGTATACTCCGGATAATACGGGAGATAATATTTCTTCTAAAAATCCCAATTACTGTGAGTTGACGGGGCTTTACTGGGCCTGGAAGAATCTGGATTGCCAGTATATAGGGCTCTGCCATTACCGGAGATATTTTGGACGCAGGGGGCATACGAAGGATATAGAGAAGAAAAAGGCGGCAATTTTTCATAGAGAGGATTATGAAAGTCTGCTTCAGAAGTATGATGTCATTCTTTCAGTGAAGAGGAATTACTATATCGAGACGGTGCGGAGCCAGTATGAGCATGCTCATTATAAAAAGGATCTGGACGAGGTCGAAAAGATTATTTCCGAGAAATATCCAGGCTATTCCGATGCTTTCATCAGGGTTATGAACCGGAGAAAGCTGCATATACTGAATATGTTTGTCATGAAGAAGTCTCTCTTTGATGAGTACTGTACCTGGCTTTTTGATATCCTATTTGAATTGGAGAAGCGGACGGATATGACAGGGTATGATACTTACGAAGCACGGCTTTTCGGCTTCATGTCAGAGCGCCTTTTTAATGTATGGCTGGAAAGGCAGAATCTGAAGAAGTGCGAGGTGCCGGTGGTGTTCCTGGAAAACATAGACTGGCCGAAAAAGATTGCTGATTTTTTAAAGAGGAAGATAACAGGGAAAAGATAGCACAAAGAATCTATAAGTTGACAGTATAGGGCAAGATAATTATGCTTTTGATAGACAGATAGACAGATAGACAGATAGACAGATAGCGCATAGCATGGATTGATATTGCAAAGGGAATAGCAATAATTTTGGTGGTTATAGGTCACTGTATTCCGGATGCAGCAAGCAGTACAGGCATCTCGGTGACGGGATATCGCTGGCTTCATGATATAATTTATTCCTTTCATATGCCTCTGTTTTTCTTTCTGTCAGGCTATATGATTGTACGCAAGAATTTTGTGAAAGCAGGTAAACGGCCATTAGATATCATAAAGAGTCGTTGGAAAAGGCTGATGGTGCCATATATGTTTGTCGGTCTCTGTTATGCACCCTTTAAACCTAAGATGAACAGAGAAGTAGAACTACACTATTAACCCAAAATGAGAGACGAATATTTTTTCAAGTCCACATGGCTTGGCACTTTCAAATTTAAGAGTTCGTAATAATTTCTTACTTGTTTATTTGGCGTCTCAACCGTTACAATCTGGTCTCGGCCCAGCATACACATGAGTGATTGCGTTTTCCCGTATATTTCAGAAAGGGATCTTCTACTGCTATCCACGACCCTTCGTAAGTTGAGAACTATGATTGTATCAATAATGTCGTGTAGAATTTTTCCCCGTACGGTTTCATCAGTCCATTTACTAAGCGGCAGCATCTCCAGATATTCTTTGCTGGTTTTGAATGCTATCTCAATCTGAGTTCTTTCAAAGTAGTTTGTCAGCAGCTTTTCCGGTGTTGTTTCCAAATTAGAAATCAGAATGAAAAAACCGTATTTAACAGTCATCCAGTCTTTATCTTTCATTGCGGCAAATTCTTCCTCATGCTCAGACAAATAATCTCCATACCTTTTTAATGCATTATTCTGATACACATATACATAGGCATATTCCGACCGGCCGAACAGAGTGATGGATTTTCTCTTACCAAAATATGTATGGTGGTTACGTATGAAATTTATTTTCCCTTTCCAAAGAGAGGCTTTACCTGCCAATACAGCTCTTTAAAAGGCTATCCGTGCCGGGCAGGCATACGCCCAATCAATGCCTTGCCTGAACCGATATGAAATGCCTCAATAAGAGACTGTGGGATGTAGCCAGCATCCAAAACCAGCGAATCTATCACAATTCCAAGACTTTCTGCCACATCATTGAGCACATTCATAATCGTGCTTATATCAGGAAGCTTGCCGTGAATAATGTCATACCATACCGGTAAACCTGTTGCTTCATCAAGTACCAGTATCAAACGCACCATAGTGTCTGAAGCGGCTATACCATGGTAGGATAAAACGTTGAAAGGATTGTTCATAATGTCGTTTTGAAGCGGTGTGGAGTCAACATAACATCCTTTGCCAAAGGCAGGACAATACTTTTGCATATAGTTTACAAAGCTTTTGGAAAAAGTCAGTTTAGTACGATCATCGCCCATCATAGAGAAATAACGGGAGTCCGTGTGCAGGGATGAAAGTATAATATCTTTTAAAAGATAAGAAGCAAAAGACTTCTCAATAAAATCGTCACAAGATATCTTGGACCCGTCTTTCAACACTCCATGAAGTACATGAGCAAGAAAGCGTTCATAGTCCGATTTTTTCTGATTTTTTCTGATTAGTTCATCTTAGGTTAAATAATTGATTTATGAAAAGCTATGGATAGTAATGTTCATGAACAAAGGGAGGTTATTTCGATGGAAAGGTTAAAATATGAAGTTGAAGATGAGACCATAGCCGAACTTTTAGGGGTCCAGAATTTTACAAATGAAATGTCGGCAATGTTGGAGCTTGTTAAAAATGCTTATGATGCGCAGGCTAAATATTTGACTTTGGATTTTAGCAATGGCCATTTGGTCATTGAAGATGATGGTATTGGGATGAATGCTGATGATATCCGCAAACACTGGATGCATGTCGGGAAAAGTGATAAGGGCTATTTTTCGCTGATAGGTAAGGACGGTAAACAGAGGGTCTTAGCCGGATCAAAAGGGGTCGGGAGATTTGCATTGGCAAGGTTGGGAAGAAAAGTAAAAATGATTACTCAAAAGATGGGCTCTTGTCCTGTTGAATGGAATACTGATTGGGGTGAATCTACTCTTGAGGAATATTTAGGAGATAATGCCCTTTCGTGCGGGCATGGCACTAAAATAGATATTTCCTTGCTTCGTGATCGTTGGACTGATAAGAGGATATCAAGTTTAACGAATTATTTATCTATTACTTATAACGATGACCAAATGAAGATTCAAATTTTGCCGCAGCAGAAGCTGCCCGTACAGTATATATTTCACAATCCGGAATTAGGAAGAACCCATGTCAGCACTATTCATTTAAACTATGATGGACAGAATCTTTTAACGTACGACATTAAGAATGACGAGTTTCTTGAGGATGCACAGAAATATTGTGGAAACTTGGATATTCATGAAGATATTAATTCCGTCAATATCTTTAATGAACTATCCACAAACGATGATTTTGACTTGTCAAAAGATGAACTTGGTGATGATTTAAAAAAGCTTGGAAATTTCTCTGCTGAATTTTACTTTTCGTTGAAGTCAAGTACAATGACAGATAAAGAAAATTTTTTATATAAATATGAAACACTACAGGACCGTTATGATTATGGTATTGTTTTATATAGGAATGCTTTTAGCATTGCTTCTTTTGATGGAAGTCAAGATTGGCTTGAGCTTAATAGGCGTGTTAGAAGTTCTCCTGCAGCTGCAACTCATCCTACTGGCTCCTGGCGTGTACGGGCGAATCAGATTTCCGGGTATGTTATGATAGATAAAGCTCATAATCCTCAATTAAAGGACATGGCCAATCGTCAGGGACTTGAAGAAAATATATATTATAAACTTTTAGTAAAAATAGTAACCATTGGAATTTCCTGTTTTGAAAGATATCGGCAAAAAATTATACGTAGTATTAATAAGAAAAATGAGAAGATCGTAAGAAAACAAACTCCGGTATTAGATAAAGTGCTGAAGACACCAGAATCGGTACATGGATTATCTGCATCTCAAATACGAGGTCTACATAATGAACTAAATACAATAAGGAAAGAGACGAAACATATTGAACAACAGAAGAAAGAAATAGAAGGAAGATATCATTATGATGTAAGAGTTTTAAATGTTTTTGTAACAATTGGATTAAAAGCTGCTGCTATAGCGCATGAAGCTGGTAATGATTTGAATACCATTGATAAAAACTACGAACGTATTGTGAAGGCATTAAAGACGTATGGTTTTTGGGAAGAACTTAATTCACCGGAAAAAACGCAGCATGTATATAAAAATGTGCCGGAATTGCTTTTAAGGTGCAAAGATGTTAATCATAAGACATCTATCTTTATAAAGACCATGCTCGAACAGATAGAAAAGCATAGGTTTCAAAACCGTCGCCTTAATGTCAATAAAGAAATCAATCGAATTGCGCAAAAATGGATGCGAGATTATGCTAAAATAAAGATCAAAGTTTTGATTAGTAGCACAATTGAAGTAGACGGTTCTTCTGATATATTTGATACGATTTTTGACAATCTTATTTTGAACAGCTGGCAGCAGAATAGTACTTCCAATCAGAATCTTAATGTCAAAATATGCGCTTCCAGGGTAAATGGTTTTTTAGAGATGTCTTATAGAGATGATGGTGCAGGGCTTTCCCAAAAATATATAAATAACCCCAGACGAATATTGGAAGTTCATGAAACATCGCGCAAGGACGGGCATGGTTTAGGAATGTGGATAGTTAATAATACAATTCAAATGACAGGCGGAGAGGTTGTCGATATAGACGGGCATGGTGGCTTTAGTATTCGATTTTGCTTAGGAGATAGATTATGACGAGTGAAATTAACGAGAGCAAGGTTTCAATTAAAATTGTTTATATTGACGATCGTGTTGACGAGGGGGTATCGGAATATTTAAGTGAAATTTATACCAGTCAACCATATCATGATGCAGTAACACAAAGGATTGCTATTAAGGATTATAAAGAGATTCCCTTTAAAAAGGATGCTACTTATGAAAAATTACTCTCAAATTCAGATGTGCGAGAGGCAAATATTATTATCATTGACAATTATCTTTTTGAGGAACGGAATGCAAGAGATAAATTTACTGGGAAACAATTTAAGCTTATATTGCAGGAAGTTTTTCCCTTTATTCAGACATTGGTGATTACACAAGATCAAAACTTAGAGGGGCGGAATGTCGTACATAAATATGATAGTTTAAAGTCAGATATTGAGAGTAAACAGTATTATAAAAACGAGTTAGAAAAACGACTGGATGATGCAATTTCTGGTATATTGGAATATCGAGATGAGTCTAAAAAGCTTGCCCAGGATATAAAAGCTGATGGGAATTTATTATTTGAGCGAATTGACAATTCTCTTAAGGGAATCAATGCTTATGAGGCTTTAACCAAACAGGATATAGATACATTGGTAAAAGCGTTCAAGGAGTTGAAAGAAAATGTCAACAAAAAGGATTGATTATAGGACCACTTCAGGACAATTGGCATATCAGAATATTGAGCAGAAAAAAGCTGAGTTGACAAGGAATATTCACAAAGAGCATTCTAACCAGAAAATAGATTACAATTTGATTAAAAATCGAGAATCACATTTTTATGAGGATTTTTGTACTATATATAATTGGAGCTGTGCTTATTGTGGTGCAAAGAGTGGTATTATTGATTCACAACTATTTGAAATTGATCACTATATCTGCCAATCAGCTTTTCCAAAATCCACGGAGGGACGAGCAAAGGCTGGGGAAGTGAATAATCTGGTATTAGCATGTCACGATTGTAATAGGAGGAAAAGTGACTTCAAATTGGAAGGGAAATATGGTATTTTGCTGAACCCCGACAATAATGCTATTGCTAAAATATTCTATCGAAGCGATGACTATTATATAAAGGTCGCAGATGAATATAAAAGTGATCAAATAATATGTCAATTTTATGCTCAGCTGAATTTGGGAAGTGAATTAAAGCGTTTGGACTATCTGCTTCTTAATGTAAAAGAATTGGAAGATCAGCAGTCAGAAGTTAACTGTATTGTAAGTGATAAATTAGACAAAATCTTTTCCTATTTGTTGAAAAAGCGGAATGCCTCATCATACAAGCTGTCAACAACAAATTAATGGGAATGTTATTGACGGCTTTATGGAGGGGCAAGGCATCATGCTTCAAAAAGAATCAGGAACTTATTATACTCCTGAATGTACTGTTGAATTTATGTGTGACTATATAGCTGAACATAAAGAAAAATCTGGGGCTATACTTGAACCCAGTGCTGGAGATGGGCGCTTTATTAGCGCTTTACAAAAAAGGAACTATGGGAAGTTTTATGCTGCTGTTGAGTATGATGCTGATAAAATAAAGGAATTAAATGCCAAGATTAGTTCACCTTTGACGCGTGTTATTGCCAAAGATTTCTTGCAGGCTATTAAAAGTTGGGAAAGAAAATATGATTTAGTCATAGGTAATCCACCTTACATTAATATAAAAAATATGGAGGAATCTTTCTTACAAGAGGGCAGATTATTATGCAAAGATTATGGGTTGCCCGAAAACTTAATAAAAAACTCTTGGGTAGCATTCATACTTGGCGCAATGAAAGTTTTAACTTCATCAGGGTGTATTTTTTTTGTGTTGCCTATGGAATTTTTGCAGGTAAAATATGCAGAAAAACTGAGAGGATTTTTAGAAGAGCATTTTGATACAATTCATATTATAACGTTTAAAGAAAAAATGTTTCCTGAAATTGAACAAAACACCTGCTTGGTATATTTAACTAACGAGGAGAGAGAAGTTCCTTATATATGTTATAGACAGTATGAGACTTTATCTAGTAAAGATGTGCTGTATCAATCTCAAATAAAGAAAAATAAGCCTTTGAAGAAGTGGACGAATGCAGTTCTGTCAGATTCTGATATTGATTTATTGAAAACACTGGAAGGGCATTTTGAGCCAATTTCTAATTTTGCTTCCAGTAGACCTGGAATTGTTACTGGAGCTAATAAAATATTTATATTAAATCAGGCGGAGGTGGAAAGGTTTCAATGTGATAAATTTGTAAAGCCTATCATCTCTAAAGCTGCGATGGTACGTAATTCTATTAATATTGACCAAGATTTGATAGATGGCTTAGCTGATGCAGGTGAAAAAATCTTTTTTTTGGATTTAAATGGAATTAATGAAGATGATATGTCAAGAGAACTCATTCGGTATTTGCAGGAATCTGGAGAAATAAAACGAAATAACATTGAAATCCGTAAAAGCTATAAATGTTCTCGTAGGGATCCATGGTATGCCGTACCTGTAACCAAAAGTGGAACTGCAGTGTTTTTTAAAAGATATGATACGATTCCTCGTATTTGCATAAAGCCAGAAGAAATATTCACGACTGATATCGCATATAATTTGTTTTTCAAAGAGGAAATCGATTCGGAAAGTTTTGCTTTTTCTTTTTATAATTCACTTACATTAGCTCTTTGCGAATATTCTGGACGTTACTATGCTGGCGGAGTTTCGGAATTGATACCCGAGGAGTTTAAGCAGTTATCTATCCCTTATTCTCTTATAGGTAAGGATGACATAGAAAAGCTGAAGTGTATGTTCCGTAAAAATTCGTCCATAGAAGATATATTGGATTTTGTGGATAATTTTACATTAAGTAATACTATTTCCCCCAAAAATATTATGCAGCTTCGGCTAATTCGGGAAAAATTGATAAAACGGAGAAAATCTCATTGAAGATTATACTTTTCAGAACCACTCAATATGTGTGTGCTATATGGTACGCAATAGGGAGCCAGCAGCTTCAGGTGCATGACTTCTTCCTATATTATTCGTATTTGCAACGTTATTGTATGTTTTTGGCAGGTTGGCAACAGACTAGCTCTCCAACGTGTATCGGGTATTGAAAAGTAGGTGGTTTTCTACTGTGTATTAGGTGACCCTTGTGGAGTGTAGTACTCACTAGCATGATACTAGATTGATAATATATCTTTCTGGAAATCTTGAAATTCAGAGAAAATGTAACTTGGATTCTCGGATCATAACAAACAGGAATTCAGGGGGCATTACCTCAAATTCATGATAAAATCTAGTAACCTGGATTCTTGAATTACATAACAAGAATTCGCAGGAAGTAATAGATTAAATCAACAATAAAATCCGATAAGCACTATATTAAGCATTGAGTTTAGATAGTTATGTGATGTAATTTATTTAGATTACATAACGAGGTGAAACCCATGGCTATAGTTCGACAGAACGACAAACGCAGTGGTATTACATATGTCTACGAATCAACTTCTTACTGGGACAAGGAGAAGCAGCAGATCCGCTCTCATCGGAAGCTTATTGGCCGTCTTGACCCCGAAACTGGTAAGGTGGTTCCCACTAAAGGTTGAGGAAAGAGACGTGGCCAGTCAAAGGACAAAGCCCCTGTACTCAGAAAAAGAGGCCCGGTGCCGTCAATTCACACCAAGCGGCTTTTCTATGGCGCTACCTACCTCTTTGACCAGATTGGAGAGGCTACCGGTGTTGCTGCTGATTTAAAGACCTGCTTTCCCGACTCTTACCGCCAGATTCAGTCCATTGTCTATTATCTTATCCTTGAGAACAGGAACCTTCTATTCCTGTTTGCCGGGTGGGCAAAGCTCCATAAGCATCCATACGGTGAGAATATCCCGTCTCAGCGGAGCTCAGAGATTTTCCAGTCCATCTCTGAGAAAGCAAAGATGCGTTTCTTCCGTCTGCAGGGCAGACGGCGTGCAGAGAAGAAGTGCTGGGCTTATGACACGACATCTATTTCCAGCTGTTCCCAGCTTCTGAAGCAGGTGAAATACGGTAAGAACAAGGACAATGACAAGCTTCTACAGATTAACCTGGCCCTTCTATTCGGCGAGGAATCGGGACTGCTATTCTATTACCGCAAGCTCTCCGGCAATATACCGGATGTGAAGACCGTAAATGAACTGGTACGGGAACTGGATGTCTTTGGCTATGGAAAGATTAAGCTGGTCATGGATCGCGGCTTCTACAGCAAGGATAACATTAACGCCCTGTACCGGAAGCACTATAAATTCATCATAGGTGTGAGGACGATGCTGGGGTATGTTAAAAATTTCATCACAGAAATCGGGACCGGTAAGGATTCTTACGAGGCATACGATGAAAATCATGACCTCTATGCCTTCTCCAAGACCATCACCTGGGATTACGAGCAGAAACGGCCCTACAAGGGGGATGTGCTTAAAGATGAACGGCGTATGTACCTTCATCTCTACTATAACCCGGAAAAGCGGTTGGAGGATGAAAAGACGTTAAACTGCAAAGTCAGTAAACTCCAACATGAATTGGAATCAGGGCAGAGAAAGGCTGACCATGAAAGCGAATACGGCCGGTATTTCATTGTAAAGGAAACACCCAAGCGCGGTATACAGATTACGGTCAATCAGGAAGCAATTGACAAGGCGAGGGAACGCTACGGCTTCTTCGCTCTTGTAAGCAATGAGGTCAAAGATCCTCTTCTAGCCTTGAACATATACCGTACGAGAGATGTGGTAGAGAAGGCCTATTTTGACATCAAAGACCGTCTCAACATGCGCAGGACATTAGTTTCTTCAGAAAGTGCCCTGGAAGGTAAGATTTTTGTCGAATTTGTGGCACTTATTTACCTTTCCTACATCAAGTAGAGGATGTTTCAGGCAGGGCTGTTTGCCAAGTATACCATGGATGAAGTGCTTGATGAACTTGACTCTATTGAATGCTTCATAGAGCCGGGGAAAGCCCCAATACAGGGAGAAGTCCTGGCTAAGCAGGAACAGCTCTATAGAGATTTAGGCGTTACACCACTGCTGGCTGCTCCTGAAAATAGATGATTGGTGAAGCGTGGTCAAATGACTCGTTACGTATTTCGGGAATCGAGGATTAAAGGTAAGCTGCGTCCTTGCCGTGCTACGTGGCGAGGGCAGCGTTGACGACATCGTAGCCAAATACAACATTTCAAGCCGTTCCGTTCTCCGGCACTGGATGAAGCAGTATAATGACCATATAGAACTTAAGGACTACGATCCCAAACGGGAGGTCTATATGGCAGGAGCAAGAAAGAAAACATTGCTTTCGGAGCGCAAGGAGATTGTGGAGTATTGTCTATCGCATAGCAAGAATTACAAGGACACCCCCGCGCACTATGACGTTTCCTACAGTCAGGTATACGATTGGGTGAGGAAATACGTCGCTGACGGGGAAACTGGCCTTATTGACCGGCGCGGACATCATAAAACCGACGAAGAAGTTAACGAGATGGAACGCCTCCAGCGTGAGAACCGGCGCTTGAAACGGCAGCTTGAGGAACAGGAGAGGCTGGTCTATTTCTAAAAAAATTGAAAGCCCTGGAAGGGAGGTGAAACTCGGCAGGCTGCGCCATGCCACAACCTATGAAGCAATCCAGCAGTGCCACACAGAAAAGGGCTGGGGCATTTGCTGGCTGTGTGATCAAGTCGGTATTACGAGAGCATCCTATTATCAATGGCTGAAGCGCGATATCCCAAAAGCGGAAAAAGAAAACGAGATCATCGCCCAACTGATCCAAGAGTATGATGAACGATTCCACCACATTCTGGGCTATCGGCGCATGACTGATTGGATCAATCGCCTGAACCACACGCATTACAGCAGGAACCGCATTCATTGACTCATGAAGGAGCTCAATATCCATTCCGTGATCCGGTACAAGAAGGCAAAATACAAAAGGGCCACACCAGAAGCCACATCAGAGAACATCCTTCACAGGGATTTTCAGGCAGAACGACCGAACCAGAAGTGGGCAACGGACGTGACAGAATTCAAATGGTACGAAGGATCAGCCGTTAAGAAGCTCTATTTGAGCGCAATCCTCGATCTCTATGATCGGTCGATTGTCGCCTACGTCATAAGCGGACGCAATGACAATAAGCTGGTGTTTGACACATTTGAGCAGGCGATTCGCAAAAATCCGGAAGCACACCCGCTGTTCCACAGTGACAGGGGGGTCCAGTATACCAGTAAAGCATTCCAGTTCAAGCTCTCGAAGCAAGGTATGGAGCAATCCATGTCCCGCGTTGGGCATTGCATCGATAATTGCCCAGTGGAAGGTTTCTGGGGAATTGTGAAGGCAGAGATGTATTTCCTGAACAAGTTCAGCAGCGGCGGCGAGCTGCGTTCGGCCATCGACCAATACGTCCATTTTTACAATTACGAACGTTTTCAGGAGCGATTTGGAGTAAGGACGCCAATGGAAGTTCGCACGGCAGCTCTGCACGCGAAGATCCCGGAACAGTTCCCGATTGCCGAAAACAAACGGATTCAGAAATACAAAGCGAAATTCGCGGCATAACAAAATGCCGCAAATCCCATGCTGATACTAAAACACCAACATGGAACTTACGGCTATAATTTTTTAGATATTTGCCATGTCTACCTTGACAGGGGCTGATCAGTCTTCGGAGCGGTCTTTTGCATGGGTGTGATAAAAACCGGGTATTTTATCATAGGAGAGCAAGGCATGTGATAAAATGACCGGTTTTTATCACATGGGAGAATGTGATATGATAAAAAGCAGGAATTTTATCACGCGGAAAACAAAGTGGCAGGAAAAGACTTGCATCAGGAAGAGGGACGGGATATGCTTTTGACAGACAGACAGACAGACAGACAGACAGACAGACAG
>ULSB01005498.1_pt1 | contig 57816 bp, 53 predicted proteins | sample 1955741 | NCBI WGS metagenome assembly ULSB01 (sample SAMEA4835691, study PRJEB28245) | human gut metagenome | biome: gut microbiome; material: fecal sample | place: Denmark | collected 2008
GGCTCATGTGAAGCTGGATTTTTTTATCGCAGGATTGGTGGTACATGATGGGGCTTCAATAAAACCAGTGATTGCGGTACAGGGAAGGCGTGGATGACATGTTGATATTGACAAATATCTTTAGAATAAATGGTGCAGGTGTGATCTGTTATGATGGACTTCTCAAAATTATTGCAGACATGGCAGGTGAAAATCATATCATTATACCGTGTAGTATACATGAAACAATTGTCATGTCAGAAAAGACATGGCTGGATGAACAGGTGCTACAGGAAATGGTTTATAGTGTCAATCGGGAAGAAGTTCCAGCAGATGAAATTCTGTCGGATCATCCGTTTCGGTATGAGAAAGAAATGAACAGGCTTTGTATGATTTGAAACTGCATGGAAGGGTGTACAGACTGCACCCTTCCTTATTTTTCGTACATGATCTTGTAAGCGCATACACAAAAACGGACAGTATGAAATTGGTTGTGCACATGCAACAGTATCACTAAAATAAAGAGTATATCTCTGTTTATTAACACCACAGTAATTCTAAAGAATCAGCGTTATGATTGGTTCAGTAAAGAACAGGAGGACAGAGTGATGTTAAAGAATATGCAGGAAGAGAATGAAGGAACTGATGAAGGCGCAGCGGGAGGCAGCACGAAAAAAGGCACAGATGCAGGAAAGTGTCGCAGATGTGTATGATACGAATATTCGTACATTCAGTAAGAGTATAACAGGAGGGAAAACATGGCAGTAAAAGTTGGAAACAGTTGGGTGTCGGAAGCAGCTCTAAGTTATGCAAAAGTGAAAGCGGACAGTGGAGAATCCGCGACATTAAATGGACTCTTGGATCGCTACCCGGGCGTGAACTTCTCGACAAACACGCAGGCTTTTTCGCAGAAAGGTACGAATAATATTCAGATCGCACCGATTATTCTGGCACAGATGCAGAATAATCCGGACAAGCGGATCGAGTATGAGGCTTTGATCTATGATTGTGCAAAATTGATCTCAAGCGGCGCCATGGACTGGGCGCCTGCCGGTTCCCATGTGAAAGCGGCAGGAACGATCATCAATGCGGATGGCAGTGTGAGCGGCTGGGCGATCACGGAAGACGATAACGGGGATGAGTCGCGCGAAAAAACGAAGCTGGACAAGGACAAGAGAGATACGTGGGAGAAAAAGATCTTAGAGATGCATAAGCAAAAACGCATCAAAGAGAAGAAAGAAGCCCAGAAGCGTCTCGAAAAGAAAAGTATTGACTTGGACCCTACTTTAAGTTGTAATATAAACGTAACAGCTTAAAGCAGGGAGGCAATATGAAACAGACCGTAATTTTAAAGAATAAGTTATTTTTGTATCTGACGGAGTTTTTTGCGGGAATGTCCGTTATGGCAGTAGAGTTGGGAGCGAGCCGTCTGTTGGCACCGTATTTCAGTTCGTCGCAGATCGTCTGGACGATCATTATCGGAACCATCATGATCGCGATGGCGCTCGGCAATATTTACGGAGGAAGAAGTGCGGACAAGTCGCCGAATCCGGACCGCCTGTACACGAGAATCCTGATCGCTGCGATCTGGATCGCTCTGATTCCGGTGGTGGGCAAATATATCGTGCTCGGAATCTCGGCACTTTTGATTTTTACGGTGAGCAATCATTTTTTGATCATTGCAGCGTTTGCAGCATGTATGGTCATCTTTGTATTTCCTCTTTTCTTACTGGGAACCGTGACACCGTCGCTTGTAAAATATGCGGTGGACAGTCTGGATGATAACGGTAAGACAGTCGGTACACTCGGGGCATTCAACACGATCGGAAGTATCATCGGTACGTTTGTGCCGACCTTCGTGACGATTCCGGCGGTCGGAACGTCTATCACGTTTCTGATCTTCTCGGGAATTCTACTGGTTCTGGCAATCGTGTATTTTGTCAATGTCCGCGCAGGCAAAAAGAAAGTGATCGTATCGGTGGTAATCTTTGCACTGTGCTGCGGTCTTGGTTACTCGGATTCGTTTGCATTCTGGGAGAAGAATCTCACCTATGAGGGTGAATCGGTCTACAATTATCTGCAGGTATCGGAAGATGACACGTCGGTAAGACTGTCGACCAACGTGCTTTTTGGTGTGCAGTCGGTCTATATGAAGCAGGACAGGCTGACAGGCATGTATTATGATTACGCGATGGCGGCACCGCTCATGCTGGCGGATAAGAATCCATCGGATATGGATGTGCTGATCCTTGGAATGGGAACGGGAACGTATGCGACACAGTGCCGGAAGTATCTCGGGGATATGAACGTGGAAGGTGTGGAGATCGATGAGAAGATCACGCAGCTTTCGCGCAAGTATTTCTCACTCTCCGAGGATGTGCCGGTCACGACCTATGACGGCAGAGCTTATCTGAATGCGATGGATAAGAAATACGATGTGATCATGGTGGATGCCTATCAGGATATCACGATTCCTTTCCAGATGTCATCCGTTGAATTTTTTACACTGGTTAAGGATCATCTGAACGAGGACGGCGTGATGGTCGTAAATATGAACATGCGCGGCAGCGGAGATGGCAACATCAATCAGTATCTCTCCGATACGATCGGTCAGGTGTTTGACGCGGAGTATACGGTTGATGTGGCGAATACGACGAACCGCGAGCTTTTTGCATCGAACAATCCGTCGATCATGGAGAATCTGCAGGCAAATACAAAGCAGATCACAAATGCTGATTTAAGAAACATGATGGAGACGGTATACGCGGATAGCACTCCATACGGAAAAGGCGATTATATTTTGACGGATGATAAAGCTCCGGTGGAACTTCTCGGCATGCAGGTGATCGATCAGCTGATCGAGGAGGAAGTTGCCTATTATAAGGGAATCTACGAGCGTGACGGAATCCAGGGAGTGTTAAATTCATTGTAGGAGGAAACGGACATGATGTATAATCCGCAGTTGGATACGTTTTTGTGCGTTGTTGAGGCGGGAAGTTTCAGCAAGGCAGCGGAACAGTTGTATATATCGGCTCCGGCGGTCATCAAACAGATCAATTCGCTTGAGGCAAGTCTTGGTATGAAGCTTTTTGACAGGACGCACAGAGGGCTTGTGGTAACGGAAGCCGGACAGTCGATCTACAATGACGCAAAATATATCATCGGGTATTGCAAGGAGTCGGTGCAGCGGGCGAAAGAGGCAATGCAGGTATCGGACGATGTGATACGCGTCGGAATCTCGCCGATGACGCCGCCACAGGTATTTGTGGATCTGTGGCCACAGATCCAGAATCTATATCCGGATATGAAGTTTAAGCTGATCACATTTGAAAATACCTTGGAGAATGCAAGAGAGATATTGGCAAATCTGGGGCAGAATATCGATGTTGTAGCCGGAATATTTGATGAAACAATGTTAAAACTCAGAGGATGCGACGGCACCGAGATCTCAAGAGAACCGTTTTGTGTAGCGGTATCGATTCATCATAGGCTGGCGGAAAAGAAAAAGATTACATTGGATGATCTGGCGGGAGAAAATTTCATGCTCATGCAAAGAGGCTGGAGTTATTACGGAGATCGGTTAAGAGATGATATGATCAGGAATCATCCGGAAATCAACATCGTAGATTTTGATCTGTATAATGTGGAAGCGTTTAACCGGTGTGAGAATGAGAATGAGGTTCTTCTTGCGTTCAAAAGCTGGGAAAGTGTTCATCCGTTGATCAAAATTATTCCGGTGGAATGGGATTACGCCATGCCGTTTGGAATACTTCACTCGAAAACCCCGTCGGATAAGGTCAAGCGATTGATAAAGGCTATCCGGCAGATCAAATAAGGATGTGTGTATAAGCGCAAACCTAAAGGTTTATACTGCATAACAAAACGAGACTTCTTATCAGGTCTCGTTTTCTTTATAATAAGGACAGATAAAATGAAATGGGCTGATGTTTCAAGAAGGAGGAATTGCAAATGGAATACGTTACATTGAACAATGGAGTTAAGATGCCGATCCTCGGATACGGCGTATATCAGGTTACAAAGGAAGAATGTGAAAGATGCGTACTCGATGCGCTTAAAGTTGGATACCGTGCAATTGATACGGCGCAGAGTTATTTTAATGAGCGTGGTGTCGGGGAAGGGTCCGCACCTGTGGAATCCCGAGAGAAGACTTATTTGTTGTGTCAAAAGTTGCAGCAGAGCACAAGACATATGAGCAGGCAATGGCGGGAATCGATGAAACCTTAAAGAAGATGGGACTGTATTATCAGGATTTTTGCCGTGTTTTTTGCATTTTAAACTTTCAGTTAAAAATACATATTTGAATATAAAATACACACAATTTGAATACAGATAAATAATAAAAAGAAAAAATAAAAATATTTCGCAAAATAGTTGACAATATAAAACACATATGGTAATATACAGTCAACAAAACAAACAAGACCTAATTACACAAGACTTCCAATCGAACCAAGCGGTTGGGAAGCCAATTGGAAATAAAGAGAAGCTTGGAGTAAGCAGGAATTGAATGAGAAGAGGAGGTACAGTCCAATGGGACGATAAGTAAAATCCAAAACTTCATGGTAAGTGTGGTAGTGTCTGATAGTTTTCAGCAGGAAAAGCCTTTTCAAATGGATGAGAATAATTCTTAAAGTTATTAGTAGAGGATAACAGAGACGATGGAAGGCAATGGATATGTACAGACATTTTACAGATGAAGATACTGCGGAAAGATACCACGGAAGGTAATTTGAGGGTAGGATGTGCGGAAGAAGTTCATTCTATAAAAAGCGAGAGAGCATACTTCAGATTATTATTCAATATAGAGCATACATATCACTAATTTTCTAAACAGGTGGAAACATTTGTGAGCTGGAAGAATTAAATTACAAAAGAAAGGAATAAAAAATTGAATAGCGAAACCGAGTAGAACGGTCACTGTATTTTTAAAGTTGAAAGTATGGTGACCGTTTCTTTTTAATTTTAAAGTAAAATAAATTGCACATTCTACGAATTAAGAGTAAAATTTTATAAATAGTGAAAAACGGGATGAAACAGGGAGAAAAAATGTTGAAAAAATTAACGCAACAGGCTACAGATCTGATATTACATTCCATCGCCTCCGGCGAAGTCATGGGTGCTAATCTTCTCATAACAAAAGGAAATGAAGAACTGGTCTATGCACAGGCTGGAATGGCGGACCGGGAAGCGGAAAAACCAATCGAACGGAATACTATTTTCCGGTTATATTCCATGACAAAACCGATTACAGCAGTGGCGGCAATGATTCTGATGGAAAGAGGAATGCTTGATCTGTATGAGCCGGTAGCGGATATCCTTCCGGCATTTGCACACCAGAAAGTGGAGCGAGACGGAAAATTGTATACACCGGAGAGGCCGATACTGATGCATGATCTTTTGGCGATGACTTCCGGGCTGGTATATCCGGAGGAACAGACCATGGGTGGACGTGCAGTCACAAAAGTGTTTGAGGAAGCGTGTGCGCGTCTGGAAAGTGATCACCCGGTGAGCACACAGGAAATGGCAGAAAAAATTGCGGCATGTCCACTGGTATTTGCACCTGGGACAAGCTGGCAGTATGTCGGCAAACCAGCAGCAGGCAATGCAGCAGTGGATCGGACTGGAAGGGTATACCTATGCAAATTTTATGCGGAGATGTGTGGCACCTGAATTGCAGCAGGGAATCTGTGTAAAGGGAGAATATGGCTGGGATGGCTGGCTGGGCGCATATTTTGCAAATCTGCCGGAACAGGATATCACGATCCTTATGGGAGCACAGAAAAAAGATGCAGGCACGTTTTCCCTGACACGCCGGTTGCGAAACCTGTGTCTTTCAAACATTCTGTAAATTACAGGAGGGTAATACATTTGGAACAGAAAAACATGCTTCCGGGACTGACGCGGGAGGCCGAAGAACAAAAACTGCAGGAGATTATCGGGATTGCACAGCAAAATCTTGAACGCGCCAGAGCAGATATCCGGAAAGTGAACGAGGATCTGGAAGACCTGCTGGACGTGTATGAGGCACAGGATAAGGAAGGCCTGGCGTTGTGGAATAATGCAACCGCGCGTCTGAAGGAAAATGAGTATGATCTGGTGCGTTATGAGAAAGCGCGCAGGAAACCGTATTTTGGACGAATTGATTTCAAAGATCCGAATGTAAAAGGGGACGAGTCTTACTATATCGGAAGAGTGGGAATTGCAAAAAATAACTCGGAACCGGTCGTATTGGACTGGAGAGCACCGATTGCATCGGTATATTATGAGAGTGGTCTGGGACCATGTCAGTATACCGTCAGTTCGGAGGGAACCTTTACGATTGACCTGAAACGGAAACGCACGTATGAGATTGAAAATGATCATCTGAAAGATTTTTTTGATTCCGATGTGGTGGCAAATGATGAACTTCTGACAAAGTATCTGGCGAAAAACAAGAAGGCGGTGCTCGGTGAGATCATTGCAACGATTCAGAAAGAACAGAATCTGATTATCCGGCGTTCGCCAAAGACCAATATCATTGTACAGGGTGTAGCCGGTTCGGGAAAGACAACCGTCGCCATGCACCGTATTTCCTATATTTTATACAATTACAGCGATGATTTCCGGCCGGAAGATTTCTATATTATAGGGAGCAACCGGATACTCTTGAATTACATTACGGGGGTATTGCCGGAACTGGATGTGTATGGCATCCGGCAGATGACGATGGAACAGCTGTTCATCCGCCTGTTGTATGAGGATTGGGATGAACGGAAATATCGTTTTCACCTCCTGGAAAAAGATGATGAAAAGAATGCGCAGAAAGGAAACCGTGAGTGGTTTCATGATCTGGAATTATATTGTGCAGCTTATGAACAGAGGGAAATTTCACACGAGGAAGTTTATCTGGAAAACACAAAGACACTTCTGGTCGGGCATGTGCTGATCAATACTTATCTGCGGGAACATCCGGATCTTTCCATGCAGAGCAAAATTCTTATGCTCAACGAGGTTTTATATTCCAAATACGAAAACGAAGTTCTGGGAAAACAAATATCCTATCCGGCAAAAGTAAAAAAGGCATTGGATAAGAAATATGCTTCTTTTTTTGGAGATGGAAAATGGAAGACATCTATTTACGATTTTTACCGGGAATTCTTACAGGTGCAGGCAGTTGCCGGGAAAGAAGTAGATATACCAGAAACTTCTTTTGATGTATACGATCTTGCAGCGCTTGCCTATATTTACAAGCGGATCAAGGAAACTGATCCGGTGCGGGAGGCCAGTCATGTGGTCATCGATGAGGCACAGGATTTTGGAATGATGGCATATTGCTGTCTGCACTATTGTCTGCGGGGATGCACATACACGATCATGGGGGATACCTCCCAGAACATACATTTCCGGTATGGGCTAAATGACTGGGAGGAATTGCGGAAACTGGTGCTGACCGGCACGTATGATGCGTTTGGGCTGTTGCGGAAAAGTTACCGGAATACGGTGGAAATTTCCGAATTTGCAAATGATATTTTGCGGCATGGAGATTTTGCTGTGTATCCGGTGGAACCGATTATCCGGCATGGAGCAGCCGTGCGGGTGGAGAAACAGCCGGATGCAACAGCGCTTTTAGAAGAGATGGTACACACGATCCGGAAGTGGCAGCAAGATGGATATGAAACGATTGCGGTGATCTGTCGTGAGGAAAAAGAGGCAGCAGAGCTGGCGGAACAGTTGAAATCTTATATGGAGATTGTGGACTGTAACCCAGGGACTACGGAATTTGGAGACGGTGTTATGGTGCTTTCGGTTGCCTACACGAAAGGACTGGAGTTTGATGCGGTTCTTTTGTATGATCCGACGCAGAAAAAATATCCGGCAGATAACGGACATGTGAAACTTTTGTATGTTGCGGCAACCCGCGCGCTGCATGAGCTTGTGGTGTTGTATCACGGAAATCTGAGCAGAATTCTGACAGATCCGGTTTCAAAAGAGAAAAAGCAGAAAGTGTTTGCATCAGAAACACTGACCAAGGCAAAGGAATATGAAAAGAAAACCTTTACGCAAAAAGAAATAGAGCAGCAGCGACGGACGGAGGCAGATAAGGAACGCAATGCGCGAAGTTATATCGGTCCGGAACGGATCGAGGTGTCTGCACCGAAGGAAGAGGAACCTGACATCCATCCGGTTTCAGAGAAGTCAGTACCCAAGAAAGAGAAACCTGTCATCCATCCGGTTTCAGAGAAGTCAGTACCCGGGAAAGAGAAATCTGTCATCCATCCGGTTTCAAAGGTGTCGAAGGCCCCGGAGATTGCGCAGATCAATCCGTCTCCTTATGCATTTGGGGATCTGCCGGATAACCGGTTGCTACCGGTACGTGGACATTCCCGCATGAATTATACGGTGAAATGGGCCAAAAAAACGAAAAAGCATATAGACATTGCAAGTATGGCAGGAATTCTTCGGCTGACACCGATGACACCCGAGGTGATAAGGGTAAGTTTCGTCAAAGGTGTGATGACAGAAATCAAGGATACCTACTGGAAACCGGAGGCAACGGATGTTTTTTCGTGGAGTGTCAGAGAGTCAAAGACGGCATTAAAAGTTTCCACGGAAAAAGTCAGTGCTGTGATTGATAAAAAAACAGGTGCCATACAATTTGAAACAGCAGATGGGACGGTACTGTTAAAGGAACGCTCCGTGGAACCGCGCCTGATTATGGATCAGCAGACCTGGGAATTTTTTGAATGGGATTCTTCGGAAAAGATTAATGCAAAGGGAATTCTTTCTACGGATCTGCTCGTGCTGCGTGCAAAGGCAAAGTATATTTCTTTTGGAGGAAAGCCTATGCGGATGCCTCTTGTTTTATCCAGGAAGGGGTATGGGCTTGGGATAGCGGCTAAAGAAACCGTTTTGCTCTGTAATATCAAAACCTATGGGCCTTACATCAGTACACTGGGCGAGGATCAGATCGACTATTATTTTATTTACGGGGAGACGAATGAAGAAACAATTTCCATGTACAAAAAACTAACTTTATAGACTTGTTCTTTTCCATATTTTCTTATTGAAAAACTTTCTCTTTTAGTAATTTACGTGTATAATTAAGAAAAATTATCAATAACACAAAAGAAAGAATGCAAAGGATAAGACAATATGACATTAAAAGAATTGGAAATCGGGAAAAGTGCAGTCATTAAAACCGTAGGCGGTGAGGGTGCGTTACGCCAGCATTTCCTGGATATGGGAGTGATTCCGGGAGCGGAAGTGACGGTGATTAAGTTTGCCCCAATGGGCGACCCGATGGAACTGCAGATCCATGGGTATGAGCTGACTCTTCGGCTGGCAGATGCAGATCAGATTACAATTGAGCAGATTTCTTCCCGTACCAGAAAGCATGAAGGAGCCAGAAACATTAATCAGTCGGTTCATCCGGGACTGGGCGAAGAAGGAAAGTATCATGTAAAAGGGGATGGAAACCCTTTGCCGGAAAAGACGAGGCTTACATATGCGCTGGTGGGAAATCAGAATTGTGGAAAGACGACGCTGTTTAACCAGCTGACCGGTTCAAACCAGCATATCGGAAACTTTCCGGGGGTTACGGTTGACCGCAAGGATGGACCGATCAAAGGATACCCAGACACTCTGGTGACAGATCTGCCGGGAATCTATTCGATGTCCCCTTACAGCAGTGAGGAGATTGTTTCAAGAAATTTTGTGCTGGAGGATAAACCAAAGGCGATCATCAATATTATTGATGCAACCAATATCGAGCGGAATCTGTATCTGACGATGCAGCTGCTGGAAATGGATATCCCGATGGTTGTGGCACTCAATATGATGGATGAGATGACCGGAAATTCAGGATCGGTGGATGTAAACGGGATGGAAGCGATGCTGGGTGTGCCGGTGGTCCCGATTTCTGCTGCAAAAAATGAGGGAGTGGATGAACTGGTAAGGCATGCACTGCATATCGCAAAATATCAGGAGCGGCCGGGACGACAGGATTTCTGTAGTGAAAATGAGTTTGGTGGAGCCGTGCACCGCTGTATTCATGCAGTCAGCCATCTGATCGAGGATCACGCAGAGCATGCGGGAATTCCTCTGCGTTTTGCAGCTTCTAAGATCATTGAAGGGGATCATCTGATTCTGCAGAAACTGGAACTGGACGAGAATGAGCAGGAAGCAATTGAACATCTGATTGTACAGATGGAAAAAGAGCGTGGGCTCGATCGCAGTGCGGCGATTGCGGATATGCGTTTTAATTTCATCGAAAAGGTGTGCGAGAAAACGGTAGTAAAGCCGAAGGCAAGCCGGGAGCGCATCCGCAGTGAGAAAATCGATCGGATTCTGACCGGAAAATATACAGCAATTCCATGTTTTATCGGTATTATGCTGTTGGTGTTCTTCCTTACGTTCCATGTGATCGGCGCTTTTTTACAGAACCTGCTTGCCATGGGGATTGACGCACTGTCTAATGTGACAGACCGTGCGCTGACGGCAGCGGGAGTCAATGAAGTGCTTCACGGACTGATCATTGACGGTATTTTTGCCGGAGTCGGAAGTGTACTGAGTTTCCTGCCAATTATCGTAACATTATTTTTCTTTCTGTCATTGATGGAAGACAGTGGTTACATTGCGCGAGTTGCATTTTTTATGGATAAACTTCTGCGAAAAATCGGACTTTCCGGACGAAGCATTGTACCGATGCTCATCGGATTTGGATGTACAGTTCCGGCGGTGATGTCGACCCGCACGCTGCCGAGTGAGAGAGACCGGAAGATGACGATTTTGCTGACTCCATTTATGAGCTGTTCGGCAAAACTGCCGATTTATGCATTTTTTACCAGCGCATTTTTCCCGGAGTATGGAGCACTCGTGATGTGTGCTTTGTATCTGACCGGAATTGTGATTGGGATCCTGGTTGCGTTGTTGTATCGGAAAACACTGTTCCGTGGAGATGCGGTTCCGTTTGTCATGGAGCTGCCAAATTATCGTCTGCCGGGGCTGAAAAATGTTATGCAGCTTTTGTGGGAGAAAGCAAAAGATTTCCTGCAGAAAGCATTTACCGTTATTTTTGTAGCAACGATCTGTATCTGGTTCTTACAGAAATTTGATTTGCATTTTAATCTGGTGGCGGATTCTAAAGACAGTATTCTTGCGATGATTTCAAACTGCCTGGTTCCAATTTTTGCACCGCTTGGACTGGGAGACTGGAGGATCTGTACTTCATTGATCAGCGGCGTTATGGCAAAGGAGAGCGTGATCTCAACTCTGGAAATTTTATTTGGAGGAGCAGTAAAGGATGCATTGACACCGGTAGCGGCAGCTTCACTTCTGGTATTTAGTCTGTTGTACACGCCGTGTATTGCAGCAATTGCTTCCATTCGCCGGGAACTTGGACGAAAATGGGCAGTTGGCATGGTGATCTGGCAGTGTATGATCGCCTGGGTGGCAGCATTTGCGGTAAGGTGGCTGATGGTTTTATTTATGAGATAATGAAAATAGAGCAGAAAGTACTTGAAGGAATCGGAAAGATAGAATAAAATAATAACAAAAAAGGATTATTTATTTATGCTCAGACAAATGTGGAAAAAGAGGGTTTGTTTTGTTCTGGCTGTGATTCTGGCAGTAATTGCTGTGACACCAATGGAAATGGAGCACACAGATGCAGCAATGGTACATTCGGTAACAGCATTGATGACGGGAAATCTGGTAAACAAGTCCAATGCGGACAAGCTGACTTACAGACAGCTGGAGACAAGCGCCTATGAGAGAAAACTGATTTCAAAAAGTGTGTATAATTACACGATGCAGCAGGTCCCGGCATTGTATGAGGGCAGGAACGTCATTAATGTGTCCGGTATGACCGGAAAAGCAAATACCAGTTATGTGGATGATGATGGTGTTGGTGAAAATGTCTCGTTTGTAAAATTTCAATGTAGAAAGAGCGGTAAATACCAGTTTACGGAAAGTGATTTTAAGGGAAAATCCAAGAATGAAGTGATCTATAATGATAACAATTATCTCATGTTTCTGCCAAAAGAGTTAAAAAGCGGGTATGAGATTTATGACCCATGGAACAGTACCTACTATCAGTTTCTTTCCAGAACTTTTGCAAGTGGTTATGGCAAAGTATGGTATGATGTCAACGCATCGAAAAAACTTACGAGAAGTGCGAAGCGTGCAATAAAAAATTCGGCAGGGTATACAAGCGCTATCCAGAGGGAACTGCAGAAGAAAAAAGACAGTATTTCCAGATACAGTATGGAATCTGAAAAAAATACGTATCGCTTAAAGAAAGGAAATACATATCTGCTTGTAATTTTTACGCCGGATTCCTTCCGCTTCCGGAAAAAAATAACAAACGGAAACAATTATTATAAGGAACAGTATCTTTCCGATATTCCATGGTCGTTCGATCTGAAAATTACTTATATGGATGAAAAAGCAGATTAGCAAAATTACCCTATTGTATTAGAAATCAGAACGTGGTACAATGCATAAGAATAGAAAAAAGCATTGACGGAACAAGTAGTGAAATTGAAACATACAGAGAGAACGGCAGATGGTGTGAGCCGTTTATGGAAAGATTTCATGAAGACCACTCCTGAGCTGTGCGCGAAAGAAGCGTCACCGTGTAGCTGCGTTATAAGCCAAAGAGTAAAAGAATTAAGGTGGAACCGTGTATAAAGCACCCTTAGATATGTCATGCATATCCGGGGTGCTTTTTTATTTCCATACCAAAAGAAGGAGAGTTAACGTAAAATGGTAAACTTTAAGGAAAATGAAGAATTAAAAACACTGAATCATTCCTGTGCACATCTGATGGCACAGGCAATCAAGCATCTGTACCCACAGGCAAAATTCTGGGTTGGACCGGTTGTTGCAGAGGGATTTTACTATGATGTAGATCTTGGGGAAGATGTAATCCGTGATGAGGATATCGAAAAGATCGAAAAAGAGATGAAAAAGATTGCAAAATCCGGAAAGAAAATCATGCGACGTGAAGTTTCTAAGGCAGAGGCTATGGAAATGTTCAAGAATGATGAGTATAAACTGGATCTGATCTCCGATCTTGAAGATGGAAATATTACCGTATATGATCAGGGCGATTTTACGGATCTGTGCCGTGGACCGCACGTAGACAATGTAAAACTTTGCAGAAACTTCAAGCTGATCCGTCACTCTGGTGCATACTGGAAAGGTGACAGCAAAAACAAAGTGCTGCAGAGAATTTATGGTGTATGTTTCCCGACCGCAGAGGAGCTGGAGGCACACCTTAAGCTTTTAGAGGAAGCAAAGGAAAGAGATCACAGAAAAATCGGAAAGGACATGAACCTGTTTATGGTTGATGATCTGGTTGGCCGTGGACTTCCGATGTTCCTTCCGAAGGGATATGTGATCTGGCAGGAGCTGGAGAACTATATCAAGAATAAGGAAAGAAAGCTTGGCTATCTGCATGTTATGACTCCTTGTGTCGGTACCGTAAATCTGTACAAGACATCCGGTCACTGGGATCACTACAAAGAAAACATGTTCCCACCAATGGAGATGGAGGGAGAGTCTTTCGTTCTTCGTCCGATGAACTGCCCGCATCATATGATGATCTATGCAAACAGAAGACATTCCTATAAGGATCTGCCGATCCGTATCGGTGAGATCGCACATGATTTCCGTTACGAATCCAGCGGAACGTTAAAGGGTATCGAGCGAGGCAGACATTTCTGTCAGAACGATGCGCATCTGTTTGTAACACCAGAGCAGATTGAGGATGAGTTTACCAAGGTTGTAGACTTGATTTTCAGCACCTACAAGGATTTCGGAATTACCAATTACCGTTGTGTACTGTCTCTGCGTGATCCGGCAAACAAAGAAAAGTATCATGATGATGATGCTATGTGGAACAAGGCAGAGGATGCACTCCGCACGGTATTGAATGATCTGAAAATTGATTATACAGAGGAAATTGGAGAGGCTGCTTTCTATGGACCAAAGCTGGATGTAAACGTACAGCCTGCAGTCGGCAATGAGATCACACTTTCTACCTGCCAGCTTGATTTCTGCCTCCCGGCAAAATTCAATCTGTCTTATGTAGACCGCGATGGCGAGAAGAAGACACCGGTTGTGCTGCACCGTGCAATCCTTGGTTCCCTCGACCGTTTCATGGCATATATCCTTGAGGAGACCAAGGGAAATCTGCCGACATGGCTGGCTCCGGTTCAGGTTCGTGTGATGCCGGTTAAGACAGACAACGAGGAACTGACTGCTTATGCAAAGGAAATCTGCGATGCCTTAGAGGCAAAGGATGTCCGTGTAGAACTCGATGACAGATCCGAGAAGCTTGGCTATCGTATGCGTGAAGGACAGGTGCAGAAGGTGCCGTATCTTCTGGTTGTCGGCTTCAATGAGAAAGAAGACAGAACCGTATCCTTCCGTCTGCATGGAGAAAAAGATACCACAGTTCTTCCACTGGATGAGTTTGTGGAGAAGCTTGAGAATGAGATCAAAAATAAGCTGAGAACTCATATCGGGGCTGAAAAATAAATAAAAGCCGATTTGAAACAGTAAAAAATGCGCGCAGCAAAAAGTGGTGTCCCCCTTTTGCTGCGCGCTTTTTTGCAGGAAAATATATTTTTACTTTCATGTTAGAAAGTCGTTGTATTCTGTTCAGAAACTTCCAACTTCCGGATCAACTGGAATTCATGTATAACCATTGCCAGTCCAACTGCAAAAGATAACACATCTGCAACCGGACTCGCATAAAGAATTCCCTTAATTCCCCAGAAACGCGGGAAAAGCAAAAGCAGAGGAAGCAGGAATAAAATCTGTCTTGTCAGAGAAAGAAACGTTCCCTTATATGCTTTTCCGATCGAACTGAAAAACGTCGAGGAAATCGGCTGCATAAAATTAAGCCATGTAAACAGCAGGAAAATCCGGAAATAGTTTACACCGAAATCAAAATATTCTTTGCTTCCGCTGCCAAACAGACCGAGGATCTGTCGCGGAAAAATCTGAAACAGCAGAAAGGATACAATGGATACAATGGCACCGACCGTAATCGCCAGACGATACGATTCCTTTACCCGGTTGTACTGTTTCGCACCGTAGTTAAAACTCTGGATCGGCTGGCTGCCCTGTGACAGGCCGATAATCACGGAAAAGTAAAGCTGGTTGACTTTCATGACAATTCCGGAACAGGCAATCGGAATTGACTCTCCGTAAACGGACTGTGCACCGTAATGCTTTAGCAGGTTGTTCATCGTAATCTGCACGATCATCATGGCAACCTGGTTGATGGCAGAAGCCATGCCAAGTGAGCAGATCTGTGCCAGATGGGAAGCATTCGGCCGGAAATGCTCGGAGTGCAGGGTTACTGTGCGGTAGTGTGACAGATAGCAGACCGCAATAATCGCAGAGATGACCTGACCGATCACGGTTGCCGCTGCAGCACCGTACATGCCCCAGTGGAATCCCAGAACAAACACGGCATCCAATACAATGTTGATGACGGCGCCGGAAATGTTTACAAACATCGCCATCTTTGGGCTGCCGTCTGCACGGATTAAGTGTCCGCTTCCGATCGTAAGAATTAAAAAAGGAAAACCGATCGCCGTCACACGGACGTATTGCCGGGCAAGCGGGAGAACATCTGCAGGGGAACCAAATCCGACCAGCAGAGGATTCAAAAATAATTCGGTTATGGCAAAAAGAAGGATGCCAACGGTAAGAAGCATTGTGATGGCGTTTCCGACAAAATAGGGAGCTCTTTCTTTTTTGCCGGCACCCATGTGAAGGTTGAAGCTTGCCGCACCGCCGATTCCAAACAGAAGTCCAAGTCCTGTGCACATCATGGCAAGTGGGAATGCAATGTTGGTAGCGGCATTGCCGAGTGTGCCGACCGCATTTCCGATAAAAAGCTGGTCTGCAATGTTGTATACCGCACTGACAAGCATGGCGATAATGCTCGGTACGGAAAAGCGCAGAATCAGCGAAGAAATTTTGTCCACGGCAAGTGGATTTTGTTGTTCTGAAGTCATATGTTTCGCCCTTTCTTATGTTAATATCTGTATTTGCTTTTATATAGCAGACTTATATTATTATAGCTTTTTTCCTGTTTTTTTTCAATGAAGCCGGGCAGCAGAAAAATAAAATGGAAATTTTTGTAATTTTGAAACTTTTATACGTGATGAATGGTCTAATAGATAGAAACAAAAAACAAGGAGGAACATAAAATGAGTAAACTTAGTAGTGTATTAAAAAAGACAGGTATTGCGGTAGCTGCTGCGGCAATGCTGGTGACAATGGGAGCAGGAACGGTGGTTACACAGGCAAAAACAAGTCTGCCGGTTTATAAAGTATCGCTGGCAAAGAAGTATACCAACAACCAGAAGGGCAAACAGATGGAAGCCAGTGTAAAGATTCCGAAAGTGAAAATTACAGGTACAGACGGAAAAGTCATGAAAAGCGAAAGTGAAAAACTGAATGCTGCAATATCCAGTTATCAGAATAAATTTATCAAAGATTATAAAAAAGATGTGGCAGCCATAAAGAAGGGAGAGAAGGGAAACGAGAGCCTTACTTCCGGATATAAGGTTGTAACCGACAACGACAAGATGTTTTGCCTGCGGATTGATACGGTAATTGCTATGGGCGGCTCCCAGAGTTATGCAAAGATTTTCAGTGTGGATAAAAAATCCGGAAAACAAATCACTCTGAAAAATCTGTTCAAAAAAGGAAGCGGCTATATTGACCGGATTTCCGATAATATCAAAGAACAGATGCGGGCACAGATGAAAGAGAATGCAGATGTTACCTATTTTGTGGACGATGAAAACAATAAGTTCAATTTCAAGTCCATCAGCAATAAGACAAATTTCTATGTCAATGAGAAGGGAAAACTTACCCTTGTATTTGACAAGTATGAAGTAGCACCGGGATATATGGGAATGGTCGAATTTTCCATTCCGACAGGTGAGATTGTAGATATGGTTACAAACGGATATCTGAAATAAAAGGCATATAGAAAAAATGGCTCTGTGGGCAAATCCCACAGAGTCATTTTTTCTATTTGGTGCATAATGAAGAGGATGCAATTTCTGATTTTTATGGTATACTGTCTGTAGAAAATAAAATGACGTGAGAGTATACCTATGAAAAACAGGACAGGCCATAGGCTTAAATATGTTAGAATATGCAGGTGTAGGGGAGTGAAGCATGCAGTTCGTGTTGACTAATTTGTATAACAGCTGATAAAATGATTGGGAAAATTACGGCATCTGATTCATTCATCTGCAGAGCATTTGGTGAAAAAGATACGACGGTAATTGTGTTGAACAATTTTAATATAAATGAATAAAAACTCTGACGGCAAGGATGATCCGAGCAGGAATAGTTAAGAAATAAGGATTTACAGAACCATCTTTCTGACAGATTGCCCGAAAGATGGTTTTTTGCGTTGAAAATAACAGGAGGATAGCATGTTAAAGGTAGCAGTATACGGAAAGGGCGGTATTGGAAAATCCACAGTGACTTCCAATCTTGCAGCAGCTTTTGCAAATATGGGAAAACGTGTCATTCAGATCGGATGCGATCCGAAAGCGGATTCCACCATTAATTTACTTGGTGGTGAGCCACTTCGTCCGGTAATGAATTATATGAGGGAAGAGGACGAGGAGCCGGATGAGCTGGCGCAGATTTCAAAGGAAGGCTATGGAGGAATCCTCTGCATTGAGACGGGCGGACCGACACCGGGACTTGGCTGTGCGGGGCGTGGAATTATTGCGACTTTTCAGCTTCTTGAAGATATGGAACTATTCGAACATTATAAACCCGATGTGGTTTTGTATGATGTATTAGGTGATGTTGTGTGCGGTGGATTTGCAGCACCGATTCGTGAGGGATATGCGGATAAGGTTCTGATCGTTACATCCGGTGAAAAAATGGCACTGTATGCTGCCAACAATATTTCCAGTGCAGTCAGAAATTTTGAGGATCGCAGTTATGCCCGGGTATTTGGCATCGTGTTAAATCACAGAAATGTGGAAAATGAGAAAGAAAAAGTACAGGCATTTTCAGAAAAGATCGGGGTGCCGATTGTGGGAGAAGTGCCGCGAAGTAATGAAATTATTCACTGGGAAGAGCAGGGAAAGACTGTGATTGAAGGAGATCCGGCCTCTGAAATCAGCAGATGTTTCTTTGATCTTGCCACATTGTTATGGAAAGAAGAGGAAAACGCATGAGACAGGAAGCATATTTTTGTACGGTAAAAGAGCTGGATGAGCTTGGAAAAAATAACATTCCCAGACAGCTTATTTCCCATACACATCTGATCTACAGTTCCCCTGCAACGCTGGCATTCAATTCTCCGGGAGCAGAAGGATTTGGTGTCAAACGTGCAGGTCTGGCGGTTCCGGATTCTGTTATGTTGATCGTGTCTCCGGGATGCTGTGGCCGCAATACCTCGGTGCTTAGTTCGATGCGGGCCTATCAGGACCGTTTTTATTATCTGTTGATGGATGAGACGGATATTGTGACCGGAAGGCACCTGAAAAAGATCCCTAAGGCAGTAGCGGAAATATGCGAAGGACTTAAGAAAAAGCCGTCTGTTGTGATGATATGTATTACCTGTGTGGATGCGCTGCTTGGCACGGATATGGAGCGTGTCTGTCACAAGGCAGAGGAATATGCAGGGGTTCCGGTAAGACCATGTTATATGTATGCACTGACCAGAGAGGGCAGAAAACCACCGATGGTGCATGTGCGGCAGTCCGTTTATTCGTTGCTGGAACCGAAAAAGAAAAAAGGAAACGTGGTGAATTTACTGGGATATTTTTCACCGCTTACGGATGACTGTGAGCTGTATGATCTGCTTCATGGGGCAGGAGTAAAAACAATCCATGAGATTTCCAGGTGCAAGGATTATGCACAGTATCAGACCATGTCGGAAGCAAATTTTAATCTGGTACTGCATCCGGAAGCGCGCTTTGCGGCAGAGGATTTTCATGACCGGCTGAAAATTCCATATATCGAGCTGCGCAGATTATATCAGATCGATAAAATTGCCAGTCAATATCGTGCTTTTGCCGCTGCACTGGGTGTGGAATTTGAGGATGAAATACCGCGTAAGGCAGCAGAGGAGGCGGTAGAAAAATTCCGGGAAATACATCCGGATGCAGTATTTGCCGTCGGAGAATGGATGAACGGAGATCCGTTTGAACTGGCACTTGCATTGGTACACTATGGATTTCGTGTGTCGGAGATTTATGGAACATTATCCGGTGAAAACTTTGTCTATGTAAAACAACTGGCAAAAATCAGTCCGGATACGAAAGTTTTTTCCAATCTGGAACCGACCATGCTGTATTATGACAAAAGTCAGTCCGGCGTCAATATGACCATAGGAAAAGATGCCGGCTATTATCATAAAGAATGTTCCAATGTGCTCTGGAATGAAGAACGGCAGCCATACGGTTATGCCGGTGTGCGCAGACTGTTTGAGGCATTGGCGGAGGTATAACACAATGAGAGGACTGAGAAAATATCTGACACCATTTGCACCGGATCAGTCAGGTGCGGTGTCTGTATTATATGAATTTGGCGGTATTATCGTCATTTGCGATGCCGGTGGTTGTACCGGAAATATCTGTGGATTTGATGAGCCGCGGTGGTTTGAGAGCAAAAGCGCACTGTTTAGTGCAGGGCTTCGCGATATGGATGCAATTCTCGGCCGTGATGACAGGCTGGTGGCAAAGCTTGCAGATGCCGTGACAAAACTGGATGCAAAGTTTGCAGCGATTATCGGGACGCCGGTTCCGGCCGTTATCGGAACGGATTACCATGCCTTAAAGCGTATGACGGAGAAAAAAGTGGATCTTCCGATTCTGACTGTGGATACGGATGGAATGGAATTGTATGACAAGGGGGAAGAAAAAGCCTGGAAGGAACTGTTTTTGGTATTTGCAGGTGAAAAAGAAGACGTGATTTTGGGCAGAATCGGGATACTTGGCATGACACCACAGGATATCAGCGATCTGCGTGCAGCAGACCGTATCCGGGAGCGTTTTGCGGTAGAAGGAAAAACTGCTGTCTGCTTTGGAATGGGAAATGGACTTGATGATGTAAAATCGGTTTCCAATGTGGAAAAAAATATCGTGGTATCGCCGGCTGCTTTAGAGGCAGCGAAATATCTGGAACGAACATATGGAACACCGTACGAGACAGGCTATCCGCTGGTGGATGAACTGGTTTACGATATGGATTATCATGGGAAAAAGGTACTTATTGTACAGCAGCAGGTGATCGGATCTGCAATCCGGGAAGAGATACAAAAAAAAGCAAAGGATGCAAAGGTGACAGTTGCAAGCTGGTTTATGATAAAGCCAGAGCTTTGCAGTGACACAGATCTGCATCTGCGGGATGAAGAAGATTATATAAGGCTGGTGGAAAACATGGAATATGATGTGATTTACGCTGATCCATGTATGAAGCGTATGACACCGGAATTTGACGGAATCTTTGTGGATACGATACATTTTGCGGTATCGGGGCATCTTGCAGAGATGAGATAACAGTTGCCGGTTGTCTTGTAAGATGTGACCCGCAATAAGGGCGTGTACGATTGGAGAAAAGTGTGTATAAGAATGAGATGACCTGGCGCATCCGGGTATACGGTATCGTTCAGGGTGTTGGTTTCCGGCCAACGGTAAGCCGCCATGCGACAAACCATGGAATTTACGGAACTGTTTGCAATAAAGGACCCTATGTGGAAATTTATGCACAGGGGACAAAAGAACAGATCGAAGGATTTTTAAACAGTCTGAAAGAACATCCACCGAAGCGTGCGGCTGTTTTGAAGATAAATACAGAGAATATCACCGCAGATACAACAGAACAGTTTGAACATTTTGACATTATCGAAAGTGAAAAAACAAAAGGGGAAATCTTTATTTCCCCGGATATTGCAATCTGCGATGAGTGCAAGGCAGAAATGTTTGACCCGAAAGACAGACGGTATCTGCATCCGTTTATCAACTGCACCTGCTGTGGACCAAGGCTTACGATTCTGGATGCTCTGCCGTATGACAGGGAACGCACAAGTATGAAAGAGTTTCCGATGTGCCCGGACTGTGCAAAAGAATACACGGATGAGAAAACCAGGCGGTATGACGCGCAGCCGGTGTGCTGCAACCAATGTGGACCACAGGTGTATCTGATCGGCAGACCCGAGCGGGGACGTGCCGCAATTACATATACACGCCGGCTTATTCGTGAAGGCAAAATTGTAGCAATCAAGGGAATCGGAGGGTTTCATCTGTGCTGTGATGCTACAAATGAAGAAGTGGTCTGCCGTCTTAGAACATTAAAAAACCGCCCGGCCAAGCCCTTTGCAGTTATGGCAAAAGATGAATCGGTTGTAAAACGGGAATGTGTGGTGACGCCGGAGCAGGAGGCGATTCTTACCGGACATCAGAAACCGATTCTGTTACTGGACAGACGAAGCGATGGCGGGCTGGCATCTTCGGTGGCACCGAACAATCCAAAAGTTGGTGTGATGCTTCCATATGCACCGGTGCAGTTATTGATTTTTCAGTATGATGATGGTATCGAGATGCCGGATCTTCTGGTGATGACCAGTGGAAATACTTCCGGTGCACCGATCTGTCGTGAGGATGAGGAAGCTGTTGCCGAATTATCCCATTTGTGTGATGCGATGCTGTCACATAACCGCAAAATCAGGATACGGGCAGATGATACGGTGATGGATTTTTACAGAAATGAACCGTACATGATCCGGCGTTCCAGAGGCTATGCACCGCTGCCGTTTATGACAAAAGCAGACTGGAAAGGACAGGTGCTCGCGGTTGGCGGGGAATTGAAAAATACCTTTTGCATAGGTGTGGACAACAGGTTTTATCCGTCACCATATGTGGGAGATCTGGAGGACTTAAGAACGGTAAAGGCATTGCAGGAGACAATACACCGGTTTCAGACATTGCTGGAAGTAAAGCCACAGGTTGTGGTCTGTGATCTGCACCCAAAATACAATTCTACGGTTGTAGCGGAAGAACTTGGATATCCGGTGATAAGAGTGCAGCATCATTATGCACACATATTATCGTGTATGACAGAAAATGACTGTCATGATCCGGTCATCGGAGTCGCTTTTGACGGAACCGGATATGGAACGGATGGCACGATCTGGGGCGGAGAGATCCTGCTGGCGGATTATGGGAATTTTACAAGATTCGGAAGTATTACCCCGTTTTTACAGATGGGGGGCGATGCTTCTGCAAAAGAGGGCTGGCGTATTGCGGTCTCTATGATTTACGGATATACGAAAGATCGCAAAAGGGCATGGGAGATCATGGAAACACTGGGTCTTTGCAGCGAACAGGAAAGCAGGGTACAGTTCACCATGGCAGACCGGAAGATCAATGCGGTGGCTTCAACCAGTGCAGGACGGCTTTTTGATGCCGTCAGTGCGATACTCGGGATCAGGCGCAGGTCAGGATTTGAAGGGGAAGCATCGACGGCATTGCAGTTTGCAGCAGAGGCATACGAGCAGCAGAACCTCTCAAATATCTCACAGGAGCAAAAGGAAAATAAGGATATACTGCTGCATGAAACAAAAGAGCGTTTCGTTTTAAATACACAGATGTTGGTGCAGCAGATTACAGAAGCAAAAATGCGGGGCGAAGACACCGGGATGCTGGCATATCGGTTTCATCAGGTACTGGCAGAAATGATTACAGCTGCCTGTATCAAAGCAAAAGAAAGCAGTGGCAGGGATAAAGTTGCCTTAAGCGGTGGCGTATTCCAAAACCGGTTACTGCTGCGTCTGACAGAAGAACGACTGTTACAGGAAGGATTCGAAGTGCTGCGGCACCGCATGATTCCGCCGAATGACGGAGGAATTGCAATCGGACAGGCAGCATATGGGATGTATCAATTACAGAAATAGGAGGATAAAAAGATGTGTGTAGGTTTATCAGCTAAGGTAGTAAAAATCAGTAATGGCACGGCGGTCATTGATGCAGGCGGTGCCCAAAGAGAGGTTTCTTCCCAGCTTCTGGAAGATCTGGAGCCGGGAGATTATGTTATGGTGCATGCAGGTGTAGCAATTGCAAAAATCACCGATGAGGACGACAGTGAAACTGAGCAGCTCATGGAGGAATTTTTATAATGAAAACAGCCAGAGAGATCATTGAAAATTATGATGGCCCGGATGTGCGGATCATGGAAGTGTGCGGTACGCACACACATGAGATTTTCCGGCTGGGAATCCGTAAACTGCTGCCAAAACAGGTAGAATTGATTTCCGGACCGGGATGTCCGGTATGTGTAACACCGGTTAGTTTTATAGATGAAGCTATTTATCTGGCATTGGAAAAAGGAGTTACAATCTGTACATTTGGTGATCTGGTGCGAGTGCCAGGAACCAATATGAGCCTTGCGGGAGCCAGAGAACAGGGAGCGAAAATCCATGTTGTGTATTCTCCGGCAGATGCCGAAAAATATGCTGGAGAACATCCGGATGAGCAGGTGACATTTCTGTCGGTCGGATTTGAGACAACGACACCGGCAGGATGTCTTTCCGTAAAGGCGGCAAGAGAAGATGGACTGGATAATTACTCTATATTGGTGGCAAACAAAACCATGCCTCAGGCGTATGAGGCATTAAAGGACAGTGCAGATGTATTTTTATATCCGGGACATGTCAATGCCATTACGGGAACACGTCTTTGCGAAGCTCTGACCGAAGAAGGGGTCAGCGGTGTTGTGGCAGGATTTACGGCAAAAGAACTGATGACAGCACTGGCGGTTGCGCTGGTAAAATTCCAGGAAGGAAAGCCATTTTTTGTAAACTGCTATCCGCGAGTGGTGACACAGGATGGAAGCAGGGAGGCACAGCTGCTTGTAGATGAGATGATGGAAGCCTGTGACTGCGAATGGAGAGGGCTGGGTGTTATTCCGAAATCCGGCATGAAATTAAGACAGGAGTGGCAGGAGTTCGATGCACGTCTCAAATATCAGATGCCGAAAATTGAAGGAAAACCAAATCCGGCCTGCCGCTGTGGCGATGTACTTCAGGGGAAATGCAAACCATCCGATTGTAAAGTATTCGGAAAAGGCTGTACACCGCAGCATCCGATCGGCGCCTGCATGGTGTCCGGTGAGGGAGCCTGCTCTGCATATTATCAGTATTCATAAGAAAGAAGGAAAAAACATCATGGAAAATAAAACAGTAACGATGGCACATGGTGCCGGTGGAAAGCAGACATCCGAATTGATTGATCAGGTGTTTAAGGCGCATTTTGTAAACAATGATCTGACGGCAGATGATGCAGCGGTATTAGTTCCGCCGGCAGGAAGAATGGCAGTATCTACAGATGGGTTTATTGTATCTCCGGCATTTTTTCCGGGGGGAAATATCGGCAAACTGTCTATCTGCGGAACGGTAAATGATCTTGCCTGTATGGGTGCAAAACCGCTTTATCTTACCTGCGCTTTTGTAATTGAAGAGGGATTTCCAATGGAAAAACTCGAAGAAATCGCAGCTGCCATGGAAAAAACAGCAAAAGAGGCCGGAGTACATATTGTATCGGGAGATACAAAGGTTGCCGGAAAAGGACAGGTGGATGGAATTTTTATCACCACGACCGGAATGGGGGAGATCGAAGAAGGAGTGACCGTCGGCGGAGAACTGGCAAAGCCCGGAGATGCAATCATCGTAACCGGTGATATCGGACGGCACGGATGTACGATCCTGTTAGAGCGGGAAGATTTTGGCATCGATGCGGATGTGACCAGTGACTGTGCACCTTTGTGGAAGACCGTAAAGGCAGTCATGGATACCACACACAACCTGCATGTGATACGTGATGCGACCAGAGGCGGCGTCGGAACAGTCCTGTATGAGATCGCAGGTCAGAGCAGCGTAGGCATCCGTTTAAATGCAGAGGCTGTTCCGGTACGGCCGGAAGTAAAAGGAGTCTGCGGGATGCTTGGACTTGAGCCTTTATATCTGGCATGCGAAGGAAGACTTGTCATCATGGCACCAAAGGAAGAGGCAGAGGGCATTGTAGAAACATTGAAAAAATGTCCATATTCCGCAGATGCAGCTATTATTGGTGAAGTGATCGCAGAGGAACCGGGAAGAGTTATAATGGAGACGGAAATCGGCACACAGGCACTGCTTCCACAGCCGGGGGGAGAGCTTTTACCAAGAATCTGTTAACAGGAGGAGTCAGGACATGGAAACCAGAGTGGCAGTTATTTCAATTATTGTAGAACAGGAGGATGCCATTGAAGAATTAAATATCCTTCTTCATGAAGCACGTCAGTACATTGTAGGCAGAATGGGCATACCATACCGCGCAAAAGGAATCAGCATCATAAGCATTGTCATTGATGCACCACAGGACACGATCAGTGCACTTTCCGGAAAAATCGGACATTTAAAAGGCGTATTCGCAAAGACTGCATATTCGAATGTCATTACTCCGGCAGAAGGGGGAACACAGGATTGATCAGGATAGCAGTATATGGAAAAGGCGGAATCGGAAAATCCACTACCGTTTCAAATGTAGCGGCTGCATTGGCAGAAATGGGGCTTAAGGTGATGCAGATCGGATGCGATCCGAAAGCAGATTCTACCATATTGCTTCGTCATGGAGAGGCTGTGCCGGCCGTGCTCGACTTATATAATGAGAAAAAGCAGGCGTTGCAGCTGGAGGATATGATACGCATTGGGTATAACGGTGTTATCTGTGTGGAGGCCGGTGGACCGACACCGGGACTTGGCTGTGCCGGCCGTGGTATCATCACGGCACTGGAAAAGTTAAAAGAGCTTGGCGCATATGATGTATACAAACCGGATGTGGTTTTATATGATGTACTCGGAGATGTGGTATGCGGTGGATTTTCCATGCCGATGCGGGGCGGTTATGCGGACAAAATATTTATTATTACCTCCGGGGAAAACATGGCAATTCATGCAGCTGCAAATATTGCCATGGCAGTGGAAAATTTTAAAAACCGTGGATATGCCGGGCTTGGCGGACTCATTTTAAATCGCAGGGATGTCCCGCGGGAAGAGGAAAAGGTGGCAGAACTGGCAGACGATTTTCACACAGCTGTTATTGGTACACTATCACACAGCGGGCAGGTGGCACTGGCAGAGGAGCAGAAAAAAACATTGATGGAGTGTTATCCAACAGGTGAAATGGCAGACGAATACCGTGCGCTTGCCATGCAGATGTATCGCATATGCGGTGGCATTCTGGAAGCGAAAAGCGATAAGGTAAGGTCCGGATATATACAGGAGGAAGCGTAATGTTACGTCGTGTGGGGGAAACCGTTGATTCGAAAGATGCTGTGGTAAAAATAAAAGATGCCTCATTTCCAACACCATTTGTTTCGGCACTGGAGTATAATTCGCCGGTGCATGGCAACTGGAATATTGTGCATACGGGAATGCAGGTTCCGGAATCTATCCAGATCTATGTCTGTGCGGATAACTGTATGCGTGGTGTTGTACTGACTGCGGCAGAAATGAATGCAGCAGACCGTTTTTCTTTTGTTCTTGTGGAGGAGCAGAATCTGCTAAGCGGCAATCTGGAGGATATTACCATCGAGGGTGTGACGGATGTGTTGAATAAACGGAAGGACCATCCTGAGGCGGTTCTGCTTTTTACCGTTTGTCTGCATCATTTTGTGGGAAGTAATCTGAACTATATTTACAGGGAACTAGAGCATCGTTTTCCTGACATCTGCTTTATCCGCTGTTATATGGACCCGATTATGCAAAAACATGGACTGACACCGGACCAGAAGCTGCGGAAAGCAATGTATGATCCTCTTTTGGGCTGTGAGCCGGACGCTAAAACAGTATCTGTCTTTGGCAGTGATTTTGTTCTGGATGAGAACAGTGATATTAAGCGTCTGTTAAAACGATATGATTATAAGGTGCTGGAACTGCCCGGATGTAAAACCTGGCAGGAACTGTTGGATATGAGCAGGGGATGCCTGTTTATCGACTGCTATCCGGCTGGAAAATACGGGATGGAGGCACAGGCAGGCCGCCTGGGACGAAAATCTCTGTATCTGCCCGGCAGTTTTGACTATGATGAGATCAGAAAGCAGTTAAAGCAGCTGACCGATGCACTCGGACTGCCGGAACTGACAGAAGATGAGCTGGCCCGCGAGCAGGAGTCCTGTGAGGAGGCTCTGGCAAAAGCAAAAAATCTGATCGGGGATATGCCGGTCACTCTGGATTATCTGTATCATCCAAGACCACTTGGACTGGCAAAACTGCTTCTGACACATGGCTTTTGTGTGAAAGCTGTTTATCTGGACAGTATCAGTCCGGAAGAAAAAGCAGATTTTTTCTGGCTGCAGGAGCATGCACCGGAACTTGAGCTGATCGCAACGATTCAGGTGAAGATGCGTGTACTGCCAAGAGGTGCAAGCGGGGAAGTGCTGGCAATCGGACAGAAAGCGGCCTATTTTGGCCGAAGCCGTCACTTTGTCAATCTGGTACAGGGAGAAGGTCTGTATGGATTTGACGGTATTCGAAGAACCGCAGAGCTGATGATGGATGCATATCTCAATGAAAAGGATACAGAAAAACTTGTTGTACAAAAAGGATGGGGGTGTGAGTGCTGTCTATGAGACAATCTTATCGAATGATACCGGTTTATACGGCCGATGTGTCAGGGGTCTGTTCTGCACTGTATGAACTTGGCGGAATGACAGTTATGCATGATCCTTCCGGATGCAACTCTACTTACAATACGCATGATGAAATCCGCTGGTACGATCAGGACAGTCTTATTTTTATCTCGGGACTTACAGAAATTGACGCGATCATGGGAAATGACAGAAAATTTATTGATGATATCGAGTATGCAGCCCGTGAACTGCATCCCAAATTTATCGCGCTGGCAGGTTCGCCTATTCCATTTATGAATGGTACGGATTTTCCTGCAATTGCGCGTGTGATTGAGACAGAAACCGGAATTCCGGCATTTTCCGTGCCGACGAACGGGATGAATGATTATGTGTATGGAGCGGGCATTGCACTCGAAGAAATCGCAAAGCGGTTTGTCAGAGAACCGGACAGGCAGGAGAATAGAGATCCCTCTTCGCGCACGGTAAATCTGTTAGGTGTGACACCACTTGATTTCGGACCACAGAAAAATGCAGAAACCTTAAAAGAGAATCTGCAGAAATACGGATGGCAGGTTATGTCTGTGTGGGCGATGGGCGATGATTTGAAAACGTTGCAAAGATCAGCGGAGGCAGACGTTAATCTGGTTGTTTCGGCAGTAGGACTCCGTGTGGCAAAGATACTCTGGGAGAAGTATAAAATACCATATGTGATCGGAACACCAAACGATTGGCTGGCAGAAGATATTTCAAATGCACTGGAGCGTGCAGCCACACGGCAGGCAGAGCCGGCGGTTGTATATTTGCAGAACCGCATGCAGCAGGAGGCAGATATTACGCTGGTCGGAGAACCTGTCACTATGGGATCATTAGCAGCAGGGATTGAAAAAAGATATGGTCGTGCCGCCCGCGTACTGTGTCCGTTAAAGGAATGTGCGGATTTGCTCGGTGAAAAAGATAAAATGGTGCTTGGAGAGGAAGCAATGGAAGAGGCACTTAAAAGTGCAGGGATCATTGTGGCAGATCCTCTGTATCGTCCGATCTGTCCGGGGGACAGTATTTTTTATGAATTACCGCATGTGGCATTTTCGGGGAGAATATATTTTTGAGAATACTATTGTCAGGATGCAAATTGCAATCTGCGATGATGAAAAATCTATAGGCTTGATATTAGAAGAAAAATAAAGAAATTATTACCGGATGCAGTGATAGAAACATATTTATCGGGTGATGAACTGATTGCAAGTGGTTGTAAGCCGGATATGCTCTTTTTGGATATCCAGATGCCGGGAAAGAATGGGATGGAAACGGCAAGGATTCTGCGTCAGAAGGATGACGAAGTGGACGTTGCTGCATAAACCAGTTGACAGATTCCTTTCGGAAGTATAATATAAAGACAAATTTCATAGGATATAAAAAACAAAGGGCGATGTTGTTCAGACACTGCCCCTTTTTTTATTCGAAAACAGGAGGGATGAGGTTATGGAAAAGTTAAATGATGTGATTACAGCAATTGACGATTTTGTCTGGGGACCAGTCATGCTGATTCTGCTTGTGGGGACCGGAATTTTCCTTACGATCCGCACGCGGTTTCTGACATGGAGAAATCTCGGTTATGCACTCAAAAGTACGTTAAGCAAAGAGGCGCGGACGAAAAGCCGTGGCGAGGGCGATGTGTCTCCGTTTTCGGCACTGACCACAGCACTTGCCGCCACAATCGGAACGGGCAACATTGTGGGGGTTGCGACGGCGATGGTTTCCGGTGGCCCGGGAGCTTTGGTCTGGATGTGGATCTCTGCTGCATTTGGTCTGACGTCGAAGTTCAGTGAATGTATGCTGGCGATCAAATACCGTGAGATCAATGCCAAAGGGGAGATGAGCGGCGGCCCGATGTACACGATGAAAAAGGCACTGAAGAATAAAAGATTTGGAGCGGTTCTTGCGTGGTTATTTGCACTCTTTGCTGTGATTGCTTCGTTTGGAATCGGCAATATGACACAGGGAAATTCGATTTCCGGTGCATTACATACGACATTTCATGTGCCGACCCATCTGACCGGAATTGTGATTACGGTGCTTGCCCTGCTGATCATTGTCGGCGGTATCAAATCCATTTCAAAGGTTTCTTCGGTGGTCGTTCCGCTGATGGCGATTTTTTATGTGATCTGTGGCGTTATTGTCATTATCGGAAATATTTCGAATCTGCCGGCAGGCATTTTGATGATTTTTCAGATGGCATTTTCGGTAAAAGCGGTAGGCGGCGGTCTGTGCGGAACGATTGTCGCTTCCATGATGAATGCAATGCGTTATGGTGTGGCAAGAGGTGTATTTTCCAACGAAGCCGGTATGGGATCTGCGGCAATTACGGCAGCGGCTGCAACGACGGATAACCCGGTGCGTCAGGGATATATCAATATGACGGGAACCTTCTGGGATACGATTGTTGTCTGTACGATTACAGGACTTGCGATTGCCTCTTCCGGTGTCCTTGGCATGACCGATGCTGCCGGGAATATGCTGACCGGTTCGGATGTTACAATTGCGGCATTTGAGACGGTTCTGGGATCGGCCGGGGGCTGGCTTGTGACAATCGGGATTACATTGTTTGCGTTTTCTACAATACTCGGCTGGGAGTATCACGGGGAAAAAGCATTTGAATATCTGCTGGGAACGCACCGGTTTAATATGGTATACCGCCTTGTTTTTTCCTTTGTTGTGTATTTCGGATGTACACAGACACTGAATCTGGTATGGAGTTTCTCGGATATTGCCAATGCGCTGATGGCAATCCCGAATCTGATCTGTATGCTCCTGCTCAGTGGTGAAATTGCAAAGGATATTCGGGAGTTTCAGAAAGAAATTCATAAATATAATTAAAAAATGTAAGGTTATTCTTTGCTATCAGCCCGAAGCGTAGTATAATGTAGTTATCTGAATTTTATAGACATGGAGGTTAGGAAATTATGCAGATGGAACAGCTACGCAAAGATATGATGGCAGCGATGAAAGCGCGCGACAAGGAACGGAAGGATGCAATTTCGTCTCTGGTTTCGGCAGTGAAGAAAAATGCCATTGATGCCGGATGCAGAGATGACATTCCGGAGGATATGGTCAATGCCACAATCATGAAGGAATTAAAGACCGTTCAGGAACAGATCGATTCCTGCCCGGCAGACCGTACCGATTTGCTGGAGGAGTACAGAAAACGTTATGACATTATGAAAGAATATGCACCGAAGATGCTTTCGAAAGAGGAAGTGACTGCGATTGTTAAGGAAAAGTTTGCAGATGTGATTGCAACGAAGAACAAGGGACAGATCATGAAGACGATTATGCCGGAGTTGAAAGGAAAGGCAGACGGAAAGGTGATCAATGAAGTTGTTACAGAGATGTGCAACGCATAAAGGAGAAGAAACATGAGATTGTATATGCCGACGAAGGTATTTTTTGGCAGCGGTTGTGTTTTGGAAAACGGTGCAGAGTTAAAAGCATTAGGAAGCAGAGCCATGATTGTGACGGGAAAACATTCCAGCCGCATCAATGGTTCGCTTGCAGCAGTTGAACAGGCATTGCAGGCAAACGGGCAGACCTATGTGATTTTTGATGAGATCGAAGAGAATCCTTCTGTGGAGACCGTGGCTGTGGCAGCGGGCATTGCAGTAAAAGAACAGGTGGATTTCTTTGTGGCTGTGGGAGGCGGTTCTCCGATGGATGCGTCCAAGGCGATTTCGCTTCTGGCAGCGAATCCATCGGCAATCGATCATGCAGAGGAGCGTCTTTATCATCCGGAGCCGATGCAGGGCTATCCGGTTGCAGCAGTCCCGACCACATCCGGTACGGGATCGGAAGTGACGCCTTATGCGATTCTGACACGGCACGACTTACATACCAAGCAGTCAATCGCACACAAATGGTTTGCGGATCTGGCATTTGTGGATGCCGGATATTTAAAGACTTCTTCTTATGAGAATATGGTCAGCACCTGTGTGGATGCGCTGGCACATCTGATTGAGTCATATCTGAATACTAATGCAAATGCATATAACCGGATATATTCAGCGGAAGGTCTTCGGATTTGGGGCAGTGCAAAGGAATACCTGCTTTCTTCCGAGATTAAGATTCCGGATGAAGGATACGAAACATTCATGCATGCATCGGTTGTGGCAGGTATGGCGATTGCACATACCGGTACCAGTATTCCGCACGGATTAAGTTATCCGGTCACATATGAGCTTGGCATTCCGCATGGAAAGGCAGTCGGATTTTTCCTGCCGGGCTTTTTGCGTTTTTACAATAATCAGAAGCGGGTGGCAGAGGTGCTTGAGCTGCTTGGGTTTGAGAACCGGGCTGAATTTATCGCCTATCTGGACAAGCTGCTGGGCAAACCACAGATCCCGGAGGAACTGTGGGAGGAGGATGTGCAGAAACTGTTGCAGAATCCTGCCAAGTTAAAGAACTATCCGTTTGAGATGACGGAAGAAATTCTGAAAAAATATCTAAACAAATGAGAACCCGTTTGAGGAGGAAACTTATATGATACAAAAGTTGATTGAAAAGTTAAATAAGAAGAGATTAAAAGAACGAATTTCTTCTGCAATTGTGATGGTGGCCCTGATTGTTAGCATTTCCGGTGTTGTGGGAGCCGTATCCGGAATTGTGGTCAACAACCGCTATAATTATGCATTGAAAAATTACGGTTTTTCACAGGGTGATATCGGCAAGATGATGATTACGTTTGCCGATACGAGAAGTTATCTGCGTGCTGCGATCGGATATCAGGATGAAAACCTTGTGAACAGCTGCGCAGAAAATTATGAGAAGAAGAAGGAATCCTGTCAGCAGTATACCAAAGAGGTAAAAAATACGGTTTCATCTGCGGATGAGGAGAAAATTTATAATAGTATCACAGAAAAACTGAACGATTATTTTGACACCTGTGATGCTGTACTGGAAAAAGGAAAGAATACACAGGATATTGATGCGCGCCATGAAGCACAGCAGATGGCACAGGATCAGGTGGCACCGATCTATGAGGAGATTTATCAGGATATGGTGAAACTGATGGATGCAAATACCGAGCATGGAGATAAGTTAGAGAAAATTCTTACAATGGTAGAATTGATCACACTTATTGCAATTATTGCGGTTATTGCACTTGCAATTTTTGCAGCCCGCCGGATCGGCAGAGTGCTTGCACAGAATATTGTTGATCCTTTGGATCAGCTGGGTGCCCGTTTTGATACATTTGCAAAGGGGGATCTCTCCAGTGAGTTCCCGGAGATGACATCAGAGGATGAGATTTCCGAGATGGTAGTTGTTGCACGCAAGATGGCAAAGAACCTGGCAGCTGTTATTCAGGATGTCAGCCACCGTATGGATCTGATGGCTCACAACGATTATACCGGTGTTTCCAAAATTCCGGAGAAATATATGGGTGAGTTTGCGGCAATGAATGATGCAATCCATGTCATGAACACCGATATGAATGAGACGATGCACCGGATTGAGGAGGCTGCTTCCCAGGTATCTGCAGGTTCTACCAACCTGGCAGAGGGATCACAGACACTGGCAGAGGGATCTACCGATCAGGCAGGTGCAGTGGAAGAACTTCTGGCATCCTTTGCCAATATCACAGAAGGGGTTGAGCACACACATGAGAGTGCACAGGCTTCTTACGAGTTATCTGTAAAATATGCACAGGAAGCAGATAAGACACAGAAGGAAATGAATGCAGTTACCGAAGCAATGAAGAGAATCAGCGATATGTCCAAGCAGATTGAGACAATCATCGGACAGATCGAGGAGATTGCGGAGCAGACGAACCTGCTTGCACTGAACGCATCCATTGAGGCTGCACGTGCAGGAGAAGCCGGCAAGGGCTTTGCCGTAGTTGCATCCCAGATCGGAAAACTTGCGGATGAGAGTGCACAGTCTGCAGTCAATACCCGTGAGCTGATTATGAACTCTATTCAGGAAATCGAAAACGGCAATCAGGCAGTTGATGTGACTTTCCAGACGATTATTTCTCTTGTAGAGGGAATCAATGAAGTGGCAAAGAAATCCCGGGAACTGGCACAGCTTTCCGAGACACAGGCAGAGCAGATCAAGCAGGCAGAGTCCGGTGTAAACCAGATTTCCGAGGTTGTACAGAGCAACGCGGCAATCGCAGAGGAATCTTCCGCAACCAGTCAGGAGCTTTCTGCAGAGTCTGCTTCTCTGAATGATCTGGTGCAGCAGTTCAAGTTAAAATAGTGATACAAAATAAAGGTATAAGAGAGGAACAATCTGGAAAATGGATACGTCGATTTTTATCGGAACATGGTGGTCACTGGTGCCGCCTCTTCTGGCAATCATACTGGCACTTGTCACCAAGGAAGTATACAGTTCCCTGTTTATTGGAGTGGCGGTCGGAGCACTGTTATATACCGGATTTCATCCGTGGAATGCATTCAATGCCCTGTTTTCGATTATGAAAGACAGCATGAATCTGAATATTCTGATTTTTGATGTGCTGCTTGGCATGATTATTGTATTGATGTCAAAATCAGGAGGCTCAGCTGCTTATGGAAGATGGGCCGGCAGCAAGATCAGGTCAAAAAAGAGCGCAATGCTGGCAACCACAGGACTTGGAATGCTGATTTTTGTGGATGATTATTTCAATTGTCTGACCGTCGGATCTGTGATGCGTCCGGTAACTGACCGCTACAAAGTATCCCGCGCAAAACTGGCATATATCATTGATGCGACCGCTGCGCCGGTCTGCATCATTGCGCCGATTTCCAGCTGGGCGGCAGCCGTCAATTCGTATGTTCCGAAAGATGCCGGGATTACGGGATTTCAGCTGTTTCTGCGAACAATTCCGTACAATCTCTATGCGATTCTGACGATTGTCATGGTATTTTTTGTGATTATTGCAGGTTTTGATTTCGGACTCATGAAAAAACATGAGGAGAATGCTGCAAAAGGAGATCTGTTTACCAGCGGCGGGGAAGAGTTTGAAAAGGTTAAGGAAGAAGATATTTCTTCCAACGGAAAAGTGATTGATCTGCTTCTTCCGGTGATTGTTCTGATCGGTTCTGCAATTGGTGCCATGATCTATACCGGATTTCTGGGCGGTGCGACCGATGTGGTCAGTGCATTTGCAGGATGTGATGCGGAGACCAGCCTGATTTTTGCAACCATGGTCACGGTCTTTGTCATGCTGTTTTTGTATCTTCCGCGAAAGGTGGTTACGTTTAAAGGATTCATGGAGAGTTTTGTGGAAGGCTTTAAGCTGATGATCCCGGCGATCGGAATACTGATATTTGCCTGGACCTTAAAGGGAATGGGAGATGCTCTGCAGATTGGTACATTTGTGGAATCCATCGTTGGAACGAGTGCTTCTGCAAGCCTGTTCCTTCCGGCTGTTTTGTTTGTTGTTGCAGTGTTCCTTGCGTTTTCTACCGGAACAAGCTGGGGAACATTTGCGATTCTTGTTCCGATTGCAATCGCCATGTTTCCGGGGGCAGATCATCTGGAAATGATGATCATTGCGGTTTCCGCAGTGCTGGCAGGTGCCGTCTGCGGGGATCATATTTCACCGATTTCGGATACAACGGTTATGTCTTCGGCCGGCGCGCAGAGTAACCATATCAACCATGTGACAACGCAGATGCAGTATGCAGCGGTTGTTGCTGTGGTATGTATCATTGGCTATATCATTGCAGGACTGGTACAGATCTGGTGGGTAGCACTGGGCATCAGCCTCATGCTCCTGCTTGCTGTTCTTACCTTTATAAAAAAGAGGTCGGGGAGCAACCGCGAAAAGACAGCAGGTATATAAGAATCAGGACAGAAGCCCAAAAACAAAGAAAGGAGCAGGCGAGGAAACCTGCTCCTTCTTAGTTACTTAAAGGAAATTGAGTAACTGAGTAGTTAATTAGATAATTGTTTAATAAAATTGAACTACATACTCATTTGCGTACGTGCATGCTATATTTAAATAACACCATTCAATACTTACATTATACCGTGTTATTCGGATTTTGCAATACCTATTTTGAAATTTTTGGAATTAATCCTTTATTTTCGCTATTCCGGAAGCGGAAGGAAGTCCGGCTTTCTGCCGGTAAAGACCGTAAAGTACCGGAAGCCTGCATGCCGCAGAATCTGAGGAAGACGGTCAAACGCATATGCAACGTGCTCCGGCGCATGGGCATCGGCTCCGAGTGTCAGAATCTCTCCCCCGAGTTCGTGATAGCGTAAAAGAACAGCTTCGGTCGGGTTTGGATGTCCCAGCCCGTATTTGAATCCTGCCGTGTTGACTTCGATCCCTTTTCCCATGGAAATGAGTTTACGCAGAATCTCATCAATGATATCGGCATAGGCCTCATATGTATAGAAACGGTTGCGGTCCGGACCGTAGCGGACAACATAATCGAGATGACCGTATACATCGAAGTCGGAATAGGTGTTCAGGTTTTCCAGAATGGATTCGAAGTACTCGCGGTAAGCAGTTTTTTCGGAGCGTCCTTTATAGTATTTCGGGTAATAGGGATCGATTCCGTGAACAACGTGGGAGGAACCGATGACAAAATCAAACGGATGTCCGGTCACCGCTTTGCGGTTGATTTCCGTGATGTGGGGCTGCAGACCGACTTCGATTCCAAGACGAATGGAAAGACGGTCATGGCAGGTGTCCTGAAAACTGCGGACTTCTTTTATATAGGAATCAAAATCCAGAAGAAACAGATTGGGATCATCCGGGTAATCATAATCAAAATGATCGGTAAAACAGATGCCATCCAGGTTCTGCCGTACAGCGGCCTGGATCATGTCAGGCATCAATGCGTCACTGTCTCCGCTGTGATGCGTGTGCATATGTGTATCCCAAAGCATAAGAGCCTCCTTTTTTCTGTGTGGTTGATTTTGGAAAAAGTCTTTTCGTAAGATTATACTATATTTCAGGGGAAATAGATACCTTTAGTGAAAAAATTAACAAAGACGGAGAAAAGACTTGAACTTTCGGAAATAATTGGGTAAAATAAAGGAAGCTTGGGACGCAAGTCCCATGAGACTATTTATTTACAATTCTAGGAGGAATTAAGAATGGCAGTAAGAGTAGCAATCAACGGATTCGGCCGTATCGGTCGTCTTGCTTTCAGACAGATGTTCGGAGCAGAAGGATACGAAGTAGTAGCAATCAACGACTTAACAAGCCCAAAGATGTTAGCACACTTATTAAAGTATGATAGCTCACAGGGTAAGTACGAGCATGCAGATGAAGTTTCTGCAAGCGATGATTCTATCACAGTATGTGGTAAGGAAATCAAGATCTACGCTTTCCCAGATGCAAACAATTGCCCATGGGGTGAGTTAAAGGTTGACGTTGTATTAGAGTGCTCTGGATTCTATACAAGCAAGGAGAAGGCTCAGGCTCATATCAATGCCGGAGCTCGTAAGGTAGTTATCTCTGCACCAGCAGGAAACGACCTTCCTACAATCGTTTACAATACAAACCACGAGACATTAAAGGCTTCTGATACAATCATTTCTGCAGCTTCTTGTACAACAAACTGCTTAGCTCCAATGGCAGATGCTCTTAACAAGTTTGCTCCAATCCAGTCTGGTATCATGGTAACAATCCATGCTTACACTGGTGATCAGATGACTCTTGATGGACCACAGCGTAAGGGTGATTTAAGAAGATCCCGTGCAGCTGCAGTTAATATCGTTCCAAACAGCACAGGTGCTGCAAAGGCTATCGGTCTTGTAATCCCAGAGCTGAACGGAAAGTTAATCGGATCTGCACAGCGTGTACCAACCCCTACAGGATCTACTACAATTCTTACAGCAGTTGTTAAGAAGGCTGGCGTTACTAAGGAAGACATCAACGCAGCTATGAAGGCAGCAGCTAATGAGTCCTTCGGATACAATGAGGACGAGATCGTATCTTCTGATATCGTTGGTATGAGATTCGGTTCTTTATTCGATGCTACTCAGACAATGGTTAACCCAATCGGTGATGATCTGTATGAGGTTCAGGTTGTTTCTTGGTATGATAACGAGAACAGCTACACATCTCAGATGGTTCGTACAATCAAGTACTTCTCTGAGTTAGCATAATCTATCTTAGTTTATGTGAAAGGGTCCGGCCTGTAGGGCCGGACCTTTTTTCATTATGACAAATAAGAAGAAAAGGAAAGGGTTCCGCTGTTTCATGCAGCTGCGGAGTATGAAACAACCGGCTGGAAAGTCATTTCCTTTTCTTAGGGTTTAAAATTGCCAAAAAGGCAGAACGGAGAATAAAAACATGGCATTAAATAAGAAAACAGTTGATGATATCAACGCAAAGGGCAAGAGAGTCCTTGTAAGATGTGACTTCAATGTACCACTGAAAGCTGGCGAAATCACAGATGATACCCGTATCAAAGCTGCTCTTCCTACAATTAAGAAGTTATTAAACGATGGTGGAAAGGTAATCCTTTGCTCCCATCTTGGAAAAGTAAAGAACGGACCAAACGAAGGAGAGTCCCTTGCACCGGTTGCCAAGAGACTTGAGGAGCTTCTCGGACAGAAAGTAAACTTCGTATCTGATTACAACGTAACAGGCGAGGCAGCTACAAAGGCTGTTGAGGAAATGAAAGAGGGAGAAGTTGTATTACTTCAGAATACCCGTTTTCGTGGCGCTGAGGAGACAAAGAACGGTGAGCAGTTCTCTAAGGAACTTGCTGATCTTGCAGACATCTATGTATGTGATGCATTCGGTTCCTCCCACAGAGCACACGCTTCTGTAGCCGGTGTTACAAAGTTCATCACTGCAAAGGGTGGACAGAATGTTGTTGGTTACCTGATGGAGAAGGAGATCGCCTTCTTAGGAAATGCTGTTGAGAATCCGGTACGTCCATTCGTAGCAATCCTCGGTGGTGCTAAGGTAGCAGACAAACTCAACGTTATTAACAACCTGCTTGAGAAGTGTGATACTCTTATCATCGGTGGTGGTATGGCTTACACATTCATCAAGGCTCAGGGATATGAGATCGGACTTTCTCTCTGCGATGATGAGAAGCTTGATTACTGTAAGGAAATGATGGCTAAGGCTGAGAAGATGGGCAAGAAGATCCTTCTTCCTGTAGATGCTGTTACCATCAAGGATTTCCCGGATCCAATCGACGGACCTGTAGAGACAGAAGTATGTGATATCACAGCTATGCCGGCAGACCGTGAGGGATGCGATATCGGACCTAAGTCCGCAGAGATGTTTGCAGATGCTGTTAAGACAGCTAAGACTGTAGTATGGAACGGACCGATGGGTGTATTCGAGAACCCGACACTTGCAGCTGGTACACTTGCAGTAGCTAAGGCTCTTGCAGAGACCGATGCAACAACAATCATCGGTGGTGGAGATTCCGCTGCAGCTGTTAACCAGATGGGTTATGCTGATAAGATGAGCCATATTTCTACCGGTGGTGGAGCTTCCCTTGAATTCTTAGAGGGTAAGGAACTGCCAGGCGTAGTAGCAGCAGACGATAAATAAAAGACAGTTAAATTATTTACAGATTAGGAGAAATAAAAATCATGGCAAGAAAGAAAATCGTAGCCGGCAACTGGAAAATGAACATGACTCCAAGCCAGGCTGTAAAGTTAGTAGAAGAGTTAAAGCCATTAGTAGTATCTGACAGCGTAGATGTTGTTTACTGTGTACCTGCAATCGATATCGTACCGGTTGTAGAGGCTGTGAAAGGAACCAACGTACAGGTTGGTGCCGAGAACATGTACTTCGAAGAGAAGGGTGCATACACAGGTGAGATCTCCGCAGAGATGCTGGTAGACGCTGGTGTTAAGTACGTTGTAATCGGACATTCCGAGAGACGTGACTACTTCAAAGAGGATGATGTTCTCTTAAATAAGAAGGTTAAGAAGGCAATCGAGGCAGGACTTACTCCAATCCTTTGCTGTGGAGAGACTTTAGAGCAGAGAGAGATGGGTGTAACACTTGACTGGATCAGACTTCAGATCAAATCTGATCTTGCAGGCGTTGCAGCAGCAGACGTTGCAAACATGGTAATCGCTTATGAGCCAATCTGGGCAATCGGAACAGGCAAGACTGCTACATCCGATCAGGCACAGGAAGTCTGTGGCGCAATTCGTGCATGTGTAGCTGAAATCTATGATCAGGCTACTGCTGATTCTGTTCGTATCCAGTACGGCGGATCTGTAAATGCAGGAAATGCAGCAGAGCTGTTCGCAAAGCCGGACATCGATGGTGGTCTGGTTGGCGGAGCATCCCTGAAAGCTGATTTCGGTAAGATTGTAAACTACTAGAATCTGATTTTGTATGGTTATAGGGCTATTCATCTGAATTTCAGGTGAATAGCCTTTGAAATTTTACACATGAAGAAAAAATGTCTGGAATGTGTCGTTCTCTTGTTGTTTATTTTTGCTTTGACACATGGCATCATCCAAAATACACAGCCGCTGAAAGAGACTAAGGAAGTACAAACTGAATATGAGGAAAAAACCTCCCAGGTCACGGAGAAATCACAGGAAACCGAGCCGGAAGTACAGGATCTGGAAAACCAGATTTTAAGGACTGCCTCCGGAAAGTTTTTTCAGAAATATCCGGTGGATGAAGCCTTTATGGGATGGATTGAAACGAAGTATGGGAGCGGGGTGCTGCAGAGTCTGTATACACAGCTGGAAAACGGAAATCAGGACCCGGATCTGTGGTATCGGTTTACCAGAAACAGTATGCATGTTCTGTGGCTTATGTATTGCAGGCAGCAACAGTATATGTCATATTCGTATGAGGATGTGATCTGGAAAGAAGCATCCGATCCGGCATGCATCCGTCTGGATTTTGTCGGGGATATCTGTCTGGATGAGAATTGGTGTACGGGGAAGACGGCAAAGAATCACATGGCGGATTATTTTTCCGATGAAGTAAAAAAGGAACTGATTTCGGCAGATTTTACGATGGCAAACAATGAGTTTGCTTATACAACACGGGGACAGAGGCAGGTTGGCAAAGCATACTGTTTTCGGGCAGATCCCAAAGATGCCGGATTCCTGCGCACACTGGGAATAGATATGGTCTCTGTGGCAAATAATCATGTGTTTGATTATGGTGAGCAGGGATTTTTAGATACGCTGGATGCATTGCATGCAGCGGGAATTTCGTACAGTGGTGGTGGCAGAAATCTGACAGAGGCAAGCGCTGTGCGTTATGTGGTCACAGGTGGACGAAAGATTGCGATTGTATCTGCAACGGAAATCGAAAGGTTTTATCATTTTACACAGAAAGCCCAGAAGGAGAAACCGGGAGTATTAAAGACCCAGCAGGAAGAGGTATGGAAGAAAGAACTGAAGCGTGCGAAGAAGAACAGTGATTATGTGATCGCGTATGTTCACTGGGGAACAGAAGGAAAGATCCATTATGGGCAGGATCAGACAGAGATTGCAGACCTTTGTGTAAAAGCTGGTGCAGACGCCGTGATTGGTGGACATCCGCACCGTCTGCAGGGCGTTGAGTTTATAAAAAATGTGCCGGTGGCATACAGCGTGGGAAATTTCTGGTTTTCTACCGGAAAACTTTACACAACGATTGCACAGATTCAGATTGATGATTCCGGCAGTCTGAAATTGCGGATGATTCCGTGCATACAGGATTCGCTTACGCCTTCGATTCTGACAGAAAAAAAAAAGATCAAAGCATTTTATCATTATCTGGCAGACATCTCCAATCATGTGGGAATTGATGAGGACGGATTCTTTTATCCGTATAAAAATGTCGAAAAACCGGGAGTTTCTCCTTATGCCTATACGTCCGGAAGGCGTTATGGACAGTATTTTGATGATGTGGATCTGGATTTAAAATCGATAGATATCGTGGGAAATTTGCAGTGAACACTTGCAATCCCGTTCAAATTATGTAATATAATAAGTGTTTGTGTAACAATAATGAAGTACCATAGTATAGGATTGTTACAATGGAAAGAGAGGATGAATTATGAGCAAAAAACCTGTTGTTTTAATGGTTCTTGACGGTTATGGTCTGAATGACCGTACAGAGGGAAATGCCATTGCGCTGGCAAATACCCCGGTGATGGATAAATTAATGAAGGAATGTCCTTTTGTAAAAGGACAGGCTTCCGGTCTGGCAGTAGGACTTCCGGACGGACAGATGGGTAACTCTGAGGTTGGACATATGAATATCGGTGCCGGTCGCATTATTTACCAGGATCTGACCAGAATTACCAAGGCAATCGAAGACGGTGACTTTTTTAAGAATAAGGCACTGCTTGCAGCCATGGATAATTGTAAGAAAAATGATTCGGACCTGCATCTGTGGGGACTTCTTTCCGATGGTGGTGTGCACAGTCATATTACACATCTTTACGGACTGCTTGAGATGGCAAAGAAGCAGGGACTGAGCAAGGTATATGTTCATGCATTCTTAGACGGACGTGATACACCTCCTGCATCCGGAAAAGAATTTATCGAAGAACTGGAAAAGAAGATGAAAGAGATCGGTGTTGGAAAGATTGCTTCTTTATCCGGACGTTACTATGCAATGGATCGTGATAATAACTGGGATCGTGTACAGAAAGCCTATGATTCCCTGACAAAGGGTGAGGGCGTACAGGCAGAAGATGCGGTTAAGGCAATGGAAGATTCCTATGCAAAGGATGTAACAGACGAGTTCGTACTTCCTACCGTAATTACAGAGAATGGAAAACCGGTCTCTGTTGTAAAAGAGAATGATTCCGTGATCTTCTTTAACTTCCGTCCGGACCGTGCCCGTGAAATGACACGTGCATTCTGTGATGACAAGTTTACCGGATTTGACCGTCCGTTCATTAAGACAACATTTGTCTGCTTTAAGGACTATGATGAGACGATCCCGAACAAGCTGATCGCATTTGAAAAAGAGCATATTGTAAATACATTCGGTGAGTACCTGGCAAAGTGCGGAAAGACACAGCTTCGTCTGGCCGAGACAGAGAAGTATGCACATGTTACATTCTTCTTTAATGGCGGAGTGGAAGAGCCAAACGTTGATGAGGCACGTCTGCTGGTAAATTCCCCGAAGGATGTTGCAACATATGATCTGAAGCCGGAAATGAGTGCTCCGGAGGTTGGTATGGATCTTGTTGAGGCTATTAAGTCAGACAAGTATGATGTGATCGTTATCAACTTTGCAAACCCGGATATGGTCGGACACACCGGTGTGATTCCGGCAGCCATCAAGGCAGTCGAGCGTGTGGACGGACTGGTAGGAGATGCAGTCCAGGCGGTGAAGGATATGGATGGTGTTCTGTTTATCTGTGCAGATCACGGAAATGCAGAGAAAATGATTGACTACGAAACAGGTGAGCCACATACTGCCCATACAACCAATCCGGTACCGTTTATTCTCGTAAATGCGGATCCGAAGTATACACTGCGTGAGGGCGGATGCCTGGCAGATATTGCCCCGACCCTGCTTCAGATTATGGGATTAGAGCAGCCGAAAGAGATGACCGGAAAGAGTTTGTTAATCGAAAAATAAAAGAATAAGGAGAGCGAAAATGAAGGAATTTAAACCATTCAAAGAAGGAAAAGTAAGAGAAGTCTATGATAACGGAGACAGCCTGATCATTGTAGCTACTGACCGTATTTCCGCATTTGACAACATTTTAAAGAACAGGATTACGGACAAGGGCGCAATTCTGACCCAGATGTCAAAGTTCTGGTTTGATTTTACAAAGGATGTTGTTCCGAATCATATGATTTCTGTAGATGTCAGGGATATGCCGGAATTTTTCCAACAGGAGCGTTTTGACGGAAACAGCATGATGTGCAAGAAGCTTGAGATGCTCCCAATCGAGTGTATCGTTCGTGGCTATATCACAGGAAGCGGCTGGGCAAGCTACAAAGAAAACGGCACGGTGTGTGGCATTAAGCTTCCAGAAGGACTGGTAGAGTCTGATAAGCTTCCGGAGCCGATTTATACACCGAGTACCAAGGCCGATCTGGGCGATCATGATGAGAATATTTCCTTCGAGCAGTCTGTAGATGTGTTGGAGAAAATTTATCCTGGAAAAGGACTTGATTACGCAACACAGATCAAGGATTGCACCATCGCTCTCTACAAGAAATGTGCAGAGTATGCACTTTCCAAAGGAATTATCATTGCAGATACCAAGTTTGAGTTCGGTCTGGACGAGAACGGTAAAGTCGTTCTCGGTGATGAGATGCTTACACCGGACAGCTCCAGATTCTGGCCACTGGAAGGGTACAAGCCGGGACAGGGACAGCCTTCTTTCGACAAGCAGTATGTCAGAGACTGGCTCAAGGCAAATCCGGACAATGATTTCCTTCTTCCGGAAGAAGTTGTTACAAAGACCGTTGATAAGTACAAAGAAGCATATGAGCTTCTGACAGGTAAGCCTTTTACAAGATAGATATAGGAGATCACAATGATTCAGAATAACAGTTATGATGCGGATACACTTCATGAGGAGTGTGGCGTCTTCGGAATGTATGATTTTGACGGTGCAGATGTAGCATCGACAATATATTATGGACTGTTTGCCCTGCAGCACCGTGGCCAGGAGAGCTGCGGTATTGCAGTCAGCGATACCAGCGGTCCTAAGGGCAAGGTCCTTTCCTACAAGGGAATGGGACTTGTAAATGAAGTGTTCGCACCGGAAAATCTTGAGCAGATGAAGGGGGACATCGGAGTCGGACATGTACGTTACTCAACGGCCGGTTCTTCTACCCGTGAAAATGCCCAGCCACTCGTGTTAAATTATGTCAAAGGTACATTGGCACTTGCCCACAATGGCAATCTGATCAATGCACCGCAGCTTCGTAAGGAGCTGGAATATACGGGAGCAATTTTCCAGACCACCATTGATTCTGAGGTGATTGCCTACTATATTGCGAGGGAACGGTTGAATTCCCAGTCAGCAGAAGAAGCTGTGCGCCGTGCGTGCCAGCGTCTTAAGGGAGCTTACGCACTGGTTGTGACAAGTCCGCGTAAATTGATCGGGGCGCGTGACCCATACGGCTTTAAGCCGCTTTGTATCGGAAAGCGTGACAATTCTTATATTATCACATCGGAAACCTGTGCACTTGACACCATTGGTGCAACATTTGTGCGTGATGTGCTGCCGGGAGAAGTTGTGACCATTTCTCCGGAAAAAGGTATTGAGTCCGATATGACCATGGCACTTCCGAAAGAAAAGGAAGCACGCTGTATTTTTGAGTACATCTATTTTGCAAGACCGGACAGTCATATTGACGGGGTGAGTGTATATGCAAGCCGGATCAAGGCCGGAAAGTTTCTGGCACAGGATTCCCCGGTAGAGGCAGATCTGGTGACAGGTGTGCCGGAGTCCGGAAATGCTGCAGCACTTGGCTATTCTCTGGCATCCGGGATTCCGTATGGTACAGCCTTTGTCAAGAACAGCTATGTGGGACGTACGTTTATCAAGCCAAAGCAGAGCAGCAGGGAATCCAGCGTACAGGTGAAGCTGAATGTGCTGCGTGAGGCAGTGGCAGGGAAACGTGTCATTATGATCGATGATTCGATTGTAAGAGGTACGACATCGGATCGTATTGTGCGCATGTTAAGGGATGCAGGAGCAACCGAGGTGCATGTACGCATCAGTTCTCCGCCATTTTTATGGCCTTGTTATTTCGGAACCGATATTCCGGCGCGTGAGCAGTTGATTGCCTACAACCGTACGATTGAAGAGATCTGCCAGATTATCGGAGCAGATTCCCTTGGTTATCTCGGAATCGACCGTCTGAAAGAAATGGCGGAAGGACTTCCGATCTGTACCGGCTGTTTTACGGGCAAATACCCGATGGAACCGCCGAAACAGGACATTCGCGGAGAGTATTATGACAAAGAGATTGATCTTGAGCGCAAGATGAGCCGATAAGTTGTTACCAATGTATTCAAATAAAAGGAGAAGAACATGAGCACAGACAGATATACAAGCCCTCTTTCCGAGCGTTATGCCAGCAAGGAAATGCAGTACATTTTTTCCCAGGATATGAAGTTTTCCACATGGAGAAAACTCTGGATCGCACTGGCTGAGACAGAGATGGAACTCGGACTTTCCGAGAATGGAAAGCCGGTCATCACACAGGATATGATTGATGAGATGAAAGAACATGTCAATGATATTAATTATGATGTAGCAGTTGCACGTGAAAAACTGGTGCGTCATGATGTCATGAGTCATGTGTATGCTTATGGACAGCAGTGCCCGAAGGCAGCCGGTATCATTCATCTGGGGGCTACTTCCTGCTATGTCGGAGATAATACAGACATCATCATTATGAATGAGGCATTAAAGCTCGTACATAAAAAACTGGTCAGCGTGATTGCGGAGCTGTCCAATTTTGCAGAAAAATATAAGGATCAGCCGACCCTTGCATTTACGCATTTCCAGCCGGCACAGCCGACAACAGTCGGAAAGCGTGCAACACTCTGGACACAGGAGTTTCTGATGGATCTGGAGGATCTGGAGTATGTACAGAGTACGTTAAAACTGCTCGGATCGAAAGGAACGACCGGTACACAGGCAAGTTTCCTGGAACTTTTTGACGGGGATCAGGAGACGATCGATAAGATTGATCCGATGATCGCAGAGAAAATGGGATTTAAGTCCTGCTATCCGGTTTCCGGACAGACCTATTCCCGTAAAGTGGATACCCGTGTTTTAAATGTTTTAGCAGGGATTGCTGCCAGTGCGCATAAGATGTCTAACGATATCCGTCTTCTGCAGCATTTAAAAGAAGTAGAGGAGCCATTTGAAAAGAACCAGATCGGATCTTCTGCGATGGCATACAAGCGCAACCCGATGCGGAGTGAGCGTATCGCTTCCCTGTCCCGCTATGTGATGGTAGATGCATTAAATCCGGCCATTACTTCTGCAACACAGTGGTTTGAACGTACACTTGATGATTCTGCCAACAAGCGTCTGTCGGTTCCGGAAGGATTCCTTGCAATCGATGGTATCCTGGATCTGTGCTTAAATGTTGTAGATGGCCTGGTGGTATATCCGAAGGTAATTTACAAGCACTTTATGGCAGAGATTCCATTCATGGCAACCGAAAATATTATGATGGATGCCGTAAAAGAGGGTGGAAACCGTCAGGAACTGCACGAGAAAATCCGTCAGCTGTCCATGCAGGCAGGAAAGACCGTCAAGGAAGAGGGTAAGGATAACAATCTGGTAGATCTGATTGCAGCAGATCCGGCTTTTGGTCTGACAAAAGAACAGATCGAGGCAAACTTAAAACCGGAGCTGTATGTGGGTCGTGCACCGCGTCAGGTGGAAGTATTCCTGCGTGATGTGGTTCGTCCAGTGCTGGATGCACACAAAGAGGAACTCGGCGTTACTGCAGAAATTAACGTATAAATGAACCTATAAACAGACCGGTCGGTTATGCTAAGAGACCTCCCATAACATGGGAGGTCTTTCTTTTTCTTTGGATTTGAATAAATTTCTTTCTTTTTCACACAATAATGAAAAAAGGAGGACAACAGGAATGGGTCTGATGATCAAAATTATTGAAATTCATGGAAGGGAAATTCTGGATTCAAGAGGAAATCCTACGGTTGAGGTGGAAGTGACCGCGCAGACAGAGACAACGGGAAAGAAGACTACGGGCAGGGAATCTGTGCCATCCGGAGCCAGTACCGGAAGATTTGAGGCGATTGAGCTGCGGGATGGACAGGAACGTTATTTTGGGCTTGGAGTACAGCGCGTTGTGGATCACATCAACACAAAGATCCGCAAGGAGCTGTTGGGAATGAATGTGCTGGAACAGGTACAGATTGACCGCAAACTTGTGGAACTGGATGGGACAGACAACAAAGGAAATCTGGGGGCCAATGCTTTACTTGGTGTTTCTTTAGCCTGTGCGCGCTGCGCAGCGGCAGCACTGGATATGCCGTTGTACCGTTATCTGGGAGGACCGAATGCAAAAAAATGGCCGATGCCGATGATGAATGTCATAAATGGCGGAGCGCACGCAAAGAATTACCTGGATTTTCAGGAATTTATGATTGTACCGGTCGGAGCCGAGTCGTTTCCGGATGCACTCCGGATGGGTGCGGAAATTTATCATTTTCTGAAAAAAATTTTGCAGAAAGAAGGCAAACTGACGGCAGTGGGGGATGAAGGCGGATTTGCACCGGATTTTTCCAATGCGGGAGAAGTGTTTGCATGTCTGCAGCGTGCCGTGGAGGAAGCCGGATATAAGGTGGGCAGCGATGTTGCATTTGCCATGGATGCGGCAGCATCCGAGCTGTACAGTGAGGAAGACGGAATGTATCATTTTCCGGGAGAAGCGCAGACACATGCAGAGGTGGATGTCAATCTGCGGCGTCCGGACACGCAGGGCGGTGCTTATACATCTGACGCACATGTGAAAACGCAGGAAACCACCGAAAAAAAAGAAATCCTGCGCAGTGCACAGGAAATGATTTCGTTGTATGAAGAACTTACCACGGAATATCCGCTGATTTCTATTGAGGACGGTCTGGATGAAGACGACTGGGAAGGCTGGCAGGAATTGACAAAGCGCATGAAAGAACAGGTGATGCTGGTGGGAGATGATCTGTTTGTCACGAATGTGAAACGAATCCGGTGCGGAATGGATCTTAAGGTGGCAAATGCTGTGCTGATTAAGGTCAATCAGATCGGAACGCTTACGGAAGCCATGGATGCGATTGAACTGGCACAGAAGAACGGCTATAAGGCAATTATTTCACATCGTTCTGGAGAAACGGAAGATTCTTTTATTGCAGATCTCGCGGTGGCAGTAAATGCCGGCTGGATCAAGACAGGCGCTCCGTGCAGAGGAGAGCGCACTGCCAAGTATAACCAGCTTCTGCGGATCAGTGAAACATTATAAGAGATTCAGACGTTTGGACATGATCTCCGGATTGACCGCTTCCGAGATGGCGGTGTGTTTGTCGATTCGTCCGTCTTTATAAAGCTGTAAGATGCTACTGTCCATGGCGATCATATTTTCTGCGGCAGAAGTGTAGATAATACCGTTGATCTGGCGCAATGCAGCACGAAGTGCCGTCAGATAGCTTGCGGTATCGGTATTGATCTCCCGCTGGGAAACAATGCTTTCCATTTCGCCGGTCCGGGAACCGATTACAATCCAGCTGGCGTACATCTGGGAAAAGATGCCGGACAGCAGCAGTGCTTTGTCGAATGATTCCCCGTGGCGGATATTCTCGTGACATTTGTCGATAAGTGCCTGCATATGCGGATTATTGACAAGTTCGCGTGCCAGGGTAAGACCGATATTACTGTCGAGTCCGCTGGAGAGAACCAGATACAGGCAGTTTGCAACGCGTCCTGAGGCAACCGTCATGGCAAGTTTCTGTCCGAGGAACAATACGCGCCCGAGATCGGTGTGATATAAAATCATACAGATGATAAGCAATACCAGAAAGGCAATGATAAATCCAAGCATATAATGATTGAGAATGGTACTGATGTGCAGAAGCGTCCGTGCGGTCCCGGTCAGCTCGCTTCCGAGTTCGGCATAAACTTTGGAAAAAACAGGTACGACTTTTGCATCAGAACCAGAATCACGGCGATCATCAGAAAGGCCATGACTGCAGCGTAATCAAAACAGATTCCTTTCTCAGCGGTGAAAACCTCATCGGTATCGGGAAGATATCCGCTTGTTACACTGGAAGCTTTGGAATAATCATAGGTAAAATGTGTAATGATATAATTATATACACTGCTGATGATGTCCAGATCGCTGGAAGCACCGTCTGCAAGTTCTTCGGCCTTGGCCACAGGGAGGGAATCGGCGGTGAAGTTCACGTACTTTGGGAACATCCACCAGTGAACAGACAAACACACAGTAATATAATCGGAATAAATCTGTACATTTGACAGGATTTCATGGTATACTCCTAATGATACAGTAAGTTCTATATTATCTGTGTTATATTATAAAGTGGAAATGAAAAGGAAAATTGTGAAATATAAAAAAATGTTGAAAAGACTTTTCTTTTATGATATAATTAATTAGTCGTGAGTTTAGAATTAGGAGGTGGAAATCGTGACCGTTTTAAATACGATTTTAACTATTGTATTTATTATACTGAGTATTGTAATTACAGTGATTATCTTAATGCAGGAGGGTAAATCTGCAGGTCTTGGCGCGATCGCCGGAGCAGCAGATACTTACTGGGGCAAAAATAAGGGACGTTCCATGGAAGGAATGCTTGTAAAGCTTACAAGAATTTTTGTGATTCTGTTCCTTGTCATTGCAATGGTTCTGAATTTGGGAATCTGGTAGAAACCGGAAGCTGTCGATTACATCGGCAGCTTTTTTCATTATATAAGGAGAAGATCTGGGTATGGACGCAAAGTATGAACAGCGGAAAAAAATGATATATGACTTTATGTGTGATGATATGTATGTTCCGATGAAAATCAAGGAACTGGCGATCGTCCTCGGAGTGAAGAAGGATCAGCGCCCACAGCTGGAACAGATATTAAATGAACTGATGACAGAAGGGCGCATTGTCTGTTCAAAGAGAGGAAAGTTCAGCAAATCCGAAGAGAAAAAGATCACAGGCACGTTCCAGGCACATCCGAAAGGATTCGGATTTGTCAGCGTGGAGGGGGAAAAGGAAGATATCTTTATTCCGGAATCCGAGACCAATGGTGCGATGCATATGGATACGGTAGAGATTTCCGTATCACCGGCAGTGACCGGACGCCGCAGGGAGGGAAAGGTGCTGCATGTGCTTGAACGGGGCATGAAGCAGGTGGTGTGCACGTATCAGCTGAATAAAAATTTTGGCTTTGCAGTGCCGGATAATCCAAAGTTTGGTTCGGATATTTTTATTCCGCTGGAGCGTTCGAAAGGAGCTGTAAACGGTCATAAAGTCGTTGTTGAAATCACACAGTACGGGAAAAAGGGAAAGAATCCGGAAGGAAAAGTGGTGGAGATTCTCGGGCATATCAATGATCCGGGGGTGGATATCCTTTCTATTGTGCGCGCGTACGGTCTTCCGGTGGAATTTGATCCGAAGGTCATGACGCAGGTAGAGCATGTGGCAAAGCCGGTATCGGAAGCGGATATGGCAGGGCGCATGGATCTGCGCGACTGGCAGATGGTGACCATCGATGGCGAAGATGCCAAGGATCTGGATGATGCGGTGTCACTTACCATGGACCATGAAAATTATATTCTGGGTGTGCATATTGCGGATGTGTCCAATTATGTGCAGGAGCACAGTGCTCTTGACACGGAAGCGTTGAAGAGAGGAACTTCTGTATATCTGGTGGACCGGGTGATTCCGATGCTGCCGCATGCCCTGTCAAACGGAATCTGTTCCCTTAACCAGGGGGAAGAGAGGCTGGCACTCAGCTGCATCATGACGGTCAATCCTAAGGGCGAAATTATCGATCACACAATCACAGAGTCAGTTATCTGCGTGGACCGGCGTATGACGTATACCAATGTGAAAAAAATTCTGGCAGACCATGATCCGGAGGTGATGGCGGAATATGAGCCACTGGTTCCGATGTTTGAAAAGATGGCAGAACTGGCAGCAATTCTTCGTAAAAAACGTATGAAACGTGGTTCCATCGACTTTGATTTTCCGGAAACAAAGGTGATTCTGGATAAGAATGGAAATCCGGTAGATATCCGTCCGTATGACCGCAATGTGGCAACGAAACTGATCGAGGATTTTATGCTTGCTGCAAACGAGACGGTGGCAGCCGAATATTACTGGAGAGAACTTCCGTTTGTCTATCGTACGCATGAGCAGCCAGATTCGGAAAAAATACAGAAACTATCCACGTTTATCAATAATTTCGGGTACTCTCTCCACATAGGAAGTGATGAGGTGCATCCGAAAGAACTGCAGAAGCTGCTGGAAAAAATCGACGGAACTTCGGAGGAACCGCTGATCAGCCGTCTGACCCTTCGCTCGATGAAGCAGGCACGCTATACGGTGGAAAATACCGGGCATTTTGGTCTGGCAGCGGATTGTTACTGCCATTTTACTTCGCCGATCCGCCGGTATCCGGATCTGCAGATCCACCGGATTATCAAGGACAGTCTGCGGGGACGTCTGGGCGAAAAGCGCATTGGCCACTATACGCAGATACTGCCGGAGGTTGCAAAGCATGCCAGTGAGATGGAACGGCGTGCAGATGAGGCCGAGCGGGAGACAATTAAGCTGAAAAAAGTGCAGTATATGGAAAACCATATCGGAGAAACCTTTGCCGGTGTTATTTCCGGAGTCGCAGAGTACGGATTTTTCGTGGAGCTGGAAAATACTGTGGAGGGTCTGGTACGTGTGACTTCCCTCACCGATGATTTTTATCAGTATTATGAAGAAACTTATGAACTGGTGGGAGAAGCAACGAACCGCAGGTTTAAACTGGGGCAGCAGGTGCGTGTGACGGTGGATAACTGTGACCGGATCATGCGGACGATTGATTTTACACTCGCAGATTCTGACGAAAATTGATGGAATTCTTAAAATTTTCAAAATAAAAGCAGCAGTTTATTGCATTTTGCAGGAAAATCATATACACTGAGTTTACAGAACAAAAAGGAGGGAGCCGGGATGGCGAAACAACCGAAGAAGTTAATAGCCAACAATAAAAAAGTCTATCACGATTATTTTCTCGAAGAGACTTTTGAAGCCGGTATCGCTCTTGCTGGAACCGAAGTAAAGTCCATGCGCATGGGCAAGTGCAGCATCAAGGAATCCTTTATCCATATTGAAAATGGGGAGGTGATCCTCTATGGTATGCATATCAGCCCATATGAAAAGGGAAATATTTTCAACAAAGATCCGCTCCGGCCGCGCAAGCTTCTGATGCACAAGAAAGAGATTCAGAAGATGGTCGGTAAGATCGCGCAGAAAGGATACACGATTGTTCCAGTGGAAGTATACTTCAAAGGAAGTCTTGTAAAAGTGCAGGTTGCTCTGGCAAAAGGAAAGAAGCTTTACGATAAGCGTCAGGACATTGCCAAAAAAGACCAGCGGCGGGAAGCCGAACGGGATTTCAAAGTGCGGAATCTTGGATAGGTGTTTCGCAAAAAACATTGCAAGGGCTAGTAATGGTTTCGACAGGGATCATGCAGCTGGAGAAGCGAGTCGTACGGGATACGTTAAATTCCACAATTAAAATTAAACGCTGAAGATAATTTAGCATACGCTGCCTAATGGCAGCAGTCTGACCTAGGGCACTCACACTTTAGGATCCAGGCTTCGACTCTGTGAGAAACGACGCAGGCTAAGCTTTGCACCTGTGGGCGTATCATGAAGCTACTAAAACCGCAAGGATGTTTGTTTTCGTGTGGCGGAGGGAATGTCAAAGAATAAACTACACTCGTAGAAGGACAGGGAATTGGTTTTTGGACACGGGTTCGACTCCCGTCTAGTCCACTAAAAAGGTGCTTAAAATGTGATGTTTTCGGCATTCTTTTTTTATATTAAACTGAAAAAATACCATTTTAAACCGTTTCAAACCATATAAAATCAATAAAAATGTGGTCAAAAATGTGGTCAAAATTTTAGTAGAAAAATGCATTTACAATGGCTATTTGGACATGTGAATAAGTCCATTATCAGTTATAGAAATATGATTGATAGTGGGCTTATTTTAGTGTCTTAAAATCGAAAGACACACAAATACCCACTAATGGTTATAAAGTGCTTATATGAGCCACAGAGAGTGTCAGAAAGCCTTTATATGACCGAAATAAGAAATACGCATTTCATTAGAAGAATTACAAGGAGGAGCAGACAGCATGGCAAAAGCAATAAATAATATGGACGATTTAGCTATTGCATTGCAGCCAGTAATGAAGAAAATGGTTGACAATATGGCGAATAGAGTATATGAGACATTGAATTTCTTTCTACAGAGATATTACGATTCATATGATCCGATTTTCTATCGTAGACAATCCGATTTTCTAAGGTCAGGTTTTAAGGTTAATGCAAGAATTGTCAGAGGTAAGGCTGTAGCATCTGTTTATATTGATGTGGACTATATGAGTAATTACTATGGTGTAACTGGTGAACAGGTCGCAACATGGGCGAATGAAGGTCTGCATGGTGGAAAGAATTTAGCAACTAATACACCTCATGTATGGGATGAAACAATGGCAAATACTGTAGACAATGGAGCATTGTTAAGAGATGCAGTTGCCTATTTGAGAAGTCAAGGATTCACAGTCAGAGTATAAGGAAGGAGGGGTGACACAATGATTCTATACAAGAAAGATGTAATAGACAAGCTATCTGAAAAGACAGGCTTGTATAAAAAGGATATTAAAGCAATGCTTGTTGCTTTAAATGAATTGGTATATGAGGAAATGGACAATGATAATGCCATTCTTTTGAATAATCTTTTGAAGATTGAGCCAGTAACAATACCACCTAGAAATAGATATGATATTGTGCGTGATAAAGTGTATCAGCATGAGGCATATCAAGTTGTGAAGATTACACCGAGTAACAATCTTAGGGATAGATACAGAGAACAGAATATAGGAAATGAGGATAAATAATGGCACAAATATTACATATCAAGAATGCATATTTTGAGTTGCCAGAGAAATGCAAGGATGATATAGGCTGTATGGTAACTCTATTAGGGTTGCATTTACAACAGAATAAAGATGTATCAGAAGATGATATGTGTAGAATTGAGTATGAGATTATTGAGAAGGAGAACTAAAACGATGACAATGACAAACACACAAAGAATTTTAAAGGCACTTACTGAAAATGAAGATATTATGAAAGCACTTGCAAATGGCAATGGGTTCAGACCAGGCGAGTACATCAATCGGAATATCTTTAATAATGTAAATTTGAATAATACTTTACCACATACAGATTCGTATATCTATTTTGATGAATGTGGTTTTGAGGACAAAACTTTATTCACTTTTATTGTCAGATCACCAAAAGATAAAGAATTAAATCATACAACTGTATTATGCAATTCTATTTTAGAAATTGTAGATTATATCTTCCCGGATAATAAAAATCTTAAGGTAGAGTCGGAGAAAAATAAATACTTTGATGAAACGTGGATAGATTTTGAATTAAATAAAACAACAAATACAATTACCCTCAATTTTGATGGGGATGTTATATTGTCTGGAAACAATATCAAATTACAAGGTATAGATAAGTAAAGGAGAATTAAGATTATGAGCAAAAAATTAAGTATTGGAACTATCAAAAAGGAACTTATGGATGTAATGGTAAACAATGTAAACATCATTAATTCATTTGGAAAGCATGAGGATATTAAGAAAACAAGCGATTATATTAATCGAAATATTTTCAGTAACCTTAATATTGATGAGTCATTCACATCTGAGGCTTCATACATCAGTTTTGATGTGTCTTATGAGCGCAAAAGTTATGGAATTACCATTATTGTTAGAGTGTATAGGGGACTCAGAGACAATAATCGTGTGGATGTTATTTGTGATGCAATTACCGATATTGTAAATGAGTTATATCCTTATCATACTTCTTTTATCAATATGCCAATAAGAAATGATAGAAATTATATTGAAAGACAGATTCATTTCTTGGTAGCACAGGATGATGCAGATAAATATGCAGAGGCATTAAAAGCAGAAGAAGATCCTATTGAAGCTATGGGAGAATGGATTGATAGAGTAAGTAATTGTATTGAAAAATTCGAGAAGTTCTATAATAGCAAAAATACGATTATTGTAAATTGTGATGGCACAATTACTATTTCAGGCGATAATATCAAGATTTTAAGTTCGAATAATAGGGGAGAAAATGATGAGTAATTTTATAGGTAAATTAGTTAAGGAAAGCAATACAGATGGTATGTTGATGGATATAATTGAAAGTATCTTAACGGAAGAAGATTATAGACGTTTAAGACTTTTAATGAATAAAGAAAATGTAACTGTTGGTAATTTTGATGAATCAGTTGCATCATCTGGGAATAATATCGAATAAAGTATACATAAATAAAGGAGATTAAATATTATGACAAAAGAATTAAGCATAAGTAACATAAAAGAAGAATTATTATCAAGAATCAAGCATGATGCAGATATACGTTGCTATATTGGGATAGAAGAAATAAAAAAAGATCTTCTTGCAGAATTAAATAATATTTCAGATATTGATGAAAATATTTTATTCTTTCACGATAATGATTACAAAGGAGATATGATGAATTATGTTACCATCGAGGCAGAAGAACAAGAATATAAAGATGAAACAGGATATAGGGTTGTATATCCTGTTAAAATTACTGTAGGATTTGAAAATCCTATTACAAATGTAAATGAAAATTTAGACAAGTGTTCGGAAAGAATAACAAATATAGTGAGAGAATTATTTCCTAAAAGATATAATTTGACAAATAAAGCAAAAATTATTAATGATAAAAGCACATGTTCACATTACCCATATTTTTCAAGAGTAATTCAATTTGTAGCCGAATAATCGGCAGACATATACCGATTCTAAAATATGATGGATATTTCCCAACAGATAGGAAGTAAAAGAAAGTCTGTATCAGAGTTCAAGAATATCTAACGTGCAATTCTGCACATTTTCCAATATAAGAAATTGAATAATACGACTGCTGCATATAGCAGTTTATTAAGGTGCGTCATTTATGTTGCACCCATTCTTGACCTTCTGATTTACCAAAAAGGAGGAAAAAGGAAATATGGCTTATGTAAAGGTCAAAGATAGAAGAAGATTTGAACGAAAAGAGTTCAGAGATTACATAAAATTATCAGATGATAAAGTGCTTGACACAAAGAAAAATAATATAGATTTGCTTGGTGAGGATGAAATATTTGTACAGTTGGACGAGACACAACACTACTGGATTTCAAGCCATGGTAGACTTACAAACAATATGAGGAAAGATAAGACATTTTTCTTTCATAAGATGGATAGTGGTGATCCTAAAAGAAGTGTACATTGGACGATTGTAACATATGATATTGATGGAACTGCTTTACATGAAGAAACAAAACCGGAGATACTTGTAGCAAAATATTTCTTAATCAAGTCGGCAGGATGTAGTAAAATATGGCACATAGACGAGAATATGAATAACAACTACTATAAGAATCTGATCTATGTATCTGCGGAAGAGTATGAGTTATTACGAAAGCACGTTAAAACAGTTGCAGAGCTTGGAAGAGAGCAGGAATATTATGATTACAATACTGTAAAGGGCAATCCGGCTTATAAAATTTATGAGGGTATTTATGCAAGGTGTTATGGTGGTAGTTCGTTATTTGTGAATCAATGCTACGAGGACGCATATATGTGTGATGAGTGGAAGAATAGCAGAGATTCTTTTGCTGAATGGTATTCTGCTAATTACTATGAGTGTGGCGGTGAACGTATGGCAGTTGATAAGGATTTATTGAATCGTGGCAATAAAGAGTATGCACCAGATAAGTGTTGTATATTGCCTGAGACAATCAATTCTGCATTGGCAAGTGCAACAAAGCGTAGAAGTCGTTATAGATCAGCAAAGGTTTATGCTATCGGTGTTGATTATGACAAAGCAAGGGATAAGTTCTTTGCAAGGATCACTCCATTTGGACATGATAAGCAAGTTAAGTTGCATTATTGGGACACAGAGGAAGAAGCATTTCAAGAATATAAGTTATTCAAGGAATCGGAGATTAGGGTATTGGCTTTGAGGTATAGAGATAAGATACCAGACAGATTATTTGATGCATTGATTAAATATGAGGTGCGTCCCTTATAGTCCGTATGAGAATTAAGATTAGGGCATATTGGATATTAGATTATCTGATATGCCCTATTTTTTACCTTTTTTGCATTATGTATGGTATAATTTTCCTAATAGAAGCAACTTGAGCATTTATTACTGGGGGTATGCTTATGTATGATGGAGGTAATCACTTTCCGCATGATGGCAAGCAAGGAAGATGTGGTTGCGGTGAAGGCTATAGTTGGGATGACAATAATAATAGTAGGCACAGTGGCGGTTCGTTTGGTGGAGGCGGTAATGGCACAGCAATATTTTTGATTACAGTTGTCGTGTGCAGTTTTATTGGTGCATTTAATGGTGCTAGAATATAAATAGTACAAGCCAAAATGAGAAA
>ULSB01028554.1_pt1 | contig 49138 bp, 47 predicted proteins | sample 1955741 | NCBI WGS metagenome assembly ULSB01 (sample SAMEA4835691, study PRJEB28245) | human gut metagenome | biome: gut microbiome; material: fecal sample | place: Denmark | collected 2008
AACCCTTGAACCCTGAACAAAATGAAAGCAAAGTAAAAAGGGGCTGTGAAGAAATGAGGATTCATTTCTTCACAGCCCCTTTTGGCATGCGCTATTTCATGAAGCTACTCTCTTAGAGCAGACCGCCGTAATTTTCAAGCATCTGACGTACCTTTGCTTTTTCTGCTTCGGTTGGTTCGACCATCGGCAGGCGGAAGTGTCCGCCAGGCTGGCCGATGAGGTTCGTTGCTGTCTTGACCGGTGTCGGGCTTGCGGTGAAGAACATGCCTTTGTTGATTTCATACATCTTGAGGTGCAGCGCTCTGGCTTTTTCAAGATCGCCTTTTTCGAAGGCATCCACCATAGCCAGCATGTCATCCCCGATGACATGAGAAGATACAGAAATGATACCTACGCCGCCAGCGAGAAGAACAGGCAGTGTGAATGCATCATCGCCGCTGTAGATCATGAAGTCTTCCGGAAGAAGCGCTTTTTCCTTGGTGACCTGATCCCAGTTGCCGGTTGCATCTTTGATGCCGACGACATTCGGGCATCCATCTACGATTCTCTTGATGGTTTCCGGCTGGATAGATACGCCGGTTCTGCCCGGTACGTTGTAAAGAACGAGCGGCAGATCTACGCCTTTTGCAACCGCTGTGAAGTGCTGGTACATACCTTCCTGATTTGGTTTGACATAGAAAGGAACGATCACCAGCGCGCAGTCGATGCCTGTTTCTTTGGCTTTGTTGCCGAATGCAATGGTATCTGCAGTGCTGATAGTACCGATATTGCCCATGACAGTCACTTTCTTGCCTTCCGCGCGTTTACCGACAGCATCTACGATGAGGGTATATAGTTTCAGTTTTTCTTCTGCGGTCATGGTAGCACCTTCACCGGTGGTTCCACCGACAAGAATGCCTTCAGAGCCATGAGCAACAAGATGCTTTGCAAGAGCGACAGCACTTTCGTAGTCAACAGCACCATCTTCTGTGAACGGAGTAATCATAGCCGTAATGACGCGGCCAAACTGAGCAGTTGCCATAGTTGTATCTCCTTTGGATCTTTATCTTTGAACTAGGGATTAGGGATTAGAAGTGACTGGTGACTGGTGACTTCAATGCCACTTTCGGGCATCGCCCCGTTTTCGTCATCCTGAGCGGAGGGAAACGACGTTTATTCGGATAGCCTCAGCCAGAACTGATGAGATCTGAGTCGAAGGATCTCGGCGAAGCCGCCACCTTCATTCCTCATTCGAGCAAAGCTTTCATTCACAATCAAGGGACAGAACGTCCCCGGGGCTAACCCTGAACCCATCAATCATTTTTATAACATATCATGCGCGATCATATACTCTGCGATCTGCAGGGTATTGAGCGCTGCGCCTTTTCTGATCTGATCACCAGACACCCAGAGGTTGATACCATTCGGATTCACGAGATCCTTACGGATACGGCCGACGGCCACATCTGTCTTATCCGAGGTATCAAGCGGCATCGGGTAGATCATATTCTTTACATCATCGACCAGTTCTGCGCCCTCGAAGGCTTCGATCGCTTTCTTCACCTGTTCTACCGTAAGCGGTTCTTCGGTTTCCACATAGATGGACTCTGCATGGCTTCTTGCGACCGGTACACGAACAGCGGTCGGAGTGATGCCGATTTCCGCATCATGCATGATTTTGTGAGTTTCATTCACCATCTTCATTTCTTCCTTGGTGTAGTCATTATCCAGGAAGATGTCGATCTGCGGGATCAGATTGTATGCGATCTGGTAATGCTTCGGAAGGCTGGCCGACGGAAGGATCTTCGGTTCATAATTCTCGCCTTTCGCAAAAGCGGCAGCTTCTTCATACAGCTCATCGATGCCTTCTTTGCCTGCACCGGATACGGCCTGATAGGTGCTGACGACGATGCGTCTAATGCGGGAAAGGTCATAAATCGGCTTCAGCGCCATCAGCATGATGATGGTGGAGCAGTTCGGATTTGCGATGATGCCTTTGTGCTTTGCGATATCCTCCGGGTTGATTTCCGGGATGACGAGCGGTACTTCCGGATCCATACGGAAGGTGGAGGAGTTATCGATGACTACAGCACCGCGTTTGGCGGCTTCCGGTGCCAGCGTCTTGCTGATGCTGCCGCCTGCAAAGAGAGCCACATCAATGTTTTCAAAAGATTCCGGCTTGGCTTCCTCTACCGTATATTCCTTGCCGCAGACCATGAGCTTCTTGCCTGCACTGCGTTTGGAGGCCAGAAGCTTCAGGGAAGCGAACTGGAAATTTCTTTCTTCAAACAGACGGATAAATTCCTGTCCGACGGCACCAGTAGCACCAAGGACGGCGACGCGCGGGAGTTTACTCATAGTTCAAGCACCTCATTCCAAATAATTTTCAAGTCCATAAACAAAGCCTTTGACCGTCATGCACTTCTTGCAGGCAAGCATGACACCCGGCATAAAGGATTTACGATCCAGAGAATCATGACGCAGGGTCAGGATTTCCCCATAACCGCCAAAGAGGACTTCCTGATGTGCCACATAGCCCGGGAGGCGGACAGAGTGGATGGTGATCCCTTCGTACTTGCCACCGCGAACGCCCGGCAGGCTTTCCTTTGTTTCATCCGCTTCCGGTTCCATGGTGCGGGCAGCTGCCATTTTTTCGGCAGTCAGCTTCGCTGTGCCGGAAGGAGCATCATATTTATGATTGTGATGGAGCTCGATGATTTCAGCGTTCGGCATGTATTTGGAAATCTCAGCCGATACCTTCATCAGAAGGACAGCTCCCAAAGAGAAATTCGGTGCAACAAGTCCATTGGCGCCTGTCTTTTTGGCAATGCCGGCGAGTTCCTCTCTCTGCTCAGCCGTAAGGCCGGTCGTTCCGATGACGATATTGACCCCATTTTCAAGGACATACTTTGCATTTTCATAAATGACCTTCGGATTGGTGAAATCAACGATCACATCCGGCTTGCCTTTGGCAAATGCTTCCTCCAGCGTCTTATCAATGATCATCCCATTGTGTCCGATACCGATCGCTTCTCCCAAATCCTTGCCAGCCGCACCGATATCGACGCCGCCGCAAAGCTCCAGGCCATCTTCTGCGAGGACTGAGCGGACAACCTCGCTACCCATGCGTCCTGCAGCCCCATTCACTAATACACGAATCATTCTGACTCCTCCTTTATAGCAAGTGAGGACACAGACTTCCCCCACCGCTTTTGAATAGATTTAAGTCAATGGTAGTATAAAAATGAAAATGCGTCAATAGGTGAATTTCGATAGTTGCATCATTTGATGAGATTTGAGTATGTGAGGATCTGCGTGAGTGATGACCGATGTCTTGTAGCCAGAAAGCAGTGACCAGGGAAAGGGTTAGCCCGTGGAGCAAAGCACCCTTTGATAGTGAATAAAAGCTCTACTCTTACGTGAGGAGTGAGAAGTGCCGGCGCAACGCATTTCGTCATCCTGAGGGAGAGAAACGTCGTATGTTAGAAAATGGCGTATCTGAAACAGGAGAACTGAGTCGGAGGATCTAAGGAAACGCTGATTCAATCACAGAGTCAGCTTTTACAAGAATTTTTATACATAGCTTCGTCATAACCTTCCTTATATAGCTCGCTATTCGCGCCCCCTATTCCCCGCTATGCATAAAAATTCAAGAGTAAAATCTGATAGCGATTGAATCAATGTTTCCCGCAGCGTACAAATAGCGGCAATGCCCGAAGATCTGCGGATGGCAGGTTTCCCGTTTTGGGTTTTCACACATCGACCACTGAGCGGCGAACGAGAAAGATTTCTCGCTTCGCTCGAAATGACGATACGAGAGTCTGATGTCTCCTAGCCCCTAGTCTCCTAGCCCCTAGTCGCTTAAGACGCCTAATCCCTAGCCACTCATCCTTGCTCGCAAACTTAAACTGTTTCAACGGGGTCAATAAGAAAGGTGTAGCGCTTCATTATTTTTTGCGCCGCACCACTCCCTTTGAACCGTCTGAATCTATGAACCCCAAAACCTCTTTCATCCGCAATCACAGGGCAGCACACCCCACGGGCTCCCCTGAAAGGCACTCTGATGAGGCAAATAAAAAAGCCGTACTCTTTTGAGTACAGCTCTTTATGTTTAGATTATTCACCTACAGGATAAACGCTGACCTGTCTCTTATCTCTGCCGAGACGTTCGAAAGCCACTCTGCCTTCTGCGACTGCAAAGAGCGTATCGTCCTTGCCAATCTTAACATTCAGACCCGGATGGAGATGGGTTCCTCTCTGACGAACGATGATGTTGCCAGGTTTAGCGATCTGACCTGCGTGCATTTTGGTTCCCAGGCGCTGCGCATTGGAGTCGCGGCCGTTCTTTGTGCTGGAAACGCCTTTTTTATGAGCGAATAACTGAAGATCAAACAGTAACATGTAATTCACCCCTTTGCCGTTATAATTTTAAGTTTATCAGGATACTGCTCCTGAATGGCTTCCAAACCATGAACCATGGTTTCTATCAGAATCTGGCTCTTTTCATTCGCATGCGACTGAAGATCCACATTCATGAAGCCGGATTTCGAATCAAAAGTCCCATCCATCTGCAGGATATCCTGCAGTCCGGCAGCGATCGTCAATGTGATTGCCGACACCGCTGCACAGATGAGATCGTACTCATTATCTTCCCTCGCCCCATCGGCATGGCCGGTAATAGTAAATCCCTGATAGAGTCCTTCAACTAAATGTAGTCTTGCGGTAATCATTAGCCTTCGATCTTTTCGATCTGAACCTTGGTGAAAGGCTGACGATGGCCCTGACGACGACGGTAGTTGGACTTAGCTTTGTATTTGAAAATACGAATCTTAGCGCCTTTACCCTGTTCCAGAACCTTGCCGGTAACCTTTGCGCCTGCAACGGTTGGCTGGCCAATCTTTACGCTGTCGCCGGATACGAGAAGAACTTCATCAAAAGCTACTTCTGCGCCTGCTTCAACGTCCAGTTTTTCAATGGTAATGACTTTGCCTTCTTCAACGCAGTACTGTTTACCACCGGTTTTGATAATTGCGTACATGTGTGCACCTCCTCTTTACTATACTCGCCGAATATGGCAGCTTGCAAAAGCATTTACGGAGCCGTCTCCGTGCGGTTGCGTCATGGCACCTTGTACAATGACTTGATTATTTTATCAGAAATAAAAATAGATGTCAAATGTTTTTTGACATCTATTTGGGAATTGGGGTCAGGGTTAGCCCGTGGGGCGTGCTGCCCTGTGATTGCGGATGAAAGAGGTTTGGTGAGTTCATAGATTCAGACGTTTCAACGGGGGTAGTGCGGCGCATAAAAATCAGAAGCGCCGCGGAGTTATACATAATGGCAATGCCTGAAAGTAGTATTCAAGTCACCAGTCACCAGTCACTAGTCACTAGTCACTCGAGGTTCCTAATCCCGAGCCCTTTTCTACACCGTCTCATATATCTTCCTCACCAGCTTCTTGGTGATCGTCCCGAAGAAATCCTGGTCGGCAAAGCGGATAAAGCGGATCGGTTTATTCGCTCCTTTGATAAAAAGCCGGTCTGTCGTTTTGAAAGGACAGGATTCGCTGCCATCGAGCGAAATACAGAGATTCTTCTCCCGCGGCGGAGCGGTGACTTCTACGGTATCACTGCATTTCAACACGATGGCGAAACGCTGCAGCGTATGGGCACAGATGGGGATCACGATCATGCGGTCATCGCTCGGCCCCATGACCGGGCCTCCGCAGGAAAGAGCGTAACCGGTAGACCCGGTCGGCGAAGAAACGATGAGCCCGTCAGAAGCATATTCCTGGATCAGATGCCCATTGACGGAAAGATTCAGCCTTGCCAGCTGCCCGATCTTGTTATGCCCGATGACGACATCATTCAGCACGCTCGTCAGCCACTCCTGACTGCCGTCTTCATGTTTCAGGACAGAGTCTAAAAACAGCCGCGACTCTTCAGTATAGTGCCGCGCAAGGATCTGATCCAGACGCAGAGCAGTGTCTTTGATGGTGATGCTGTTCAGAAATCCCAGCTCACCCAAGTGGATCCCAGCCATCAGGATGGGGTAGTCGCGAAACGTCCGCGCCGCTCCCAGGAAGGAGCCATCGCCGCCGATAGAGAGCAGGCAGTCACAATTTCCCAGCTCATCGATGCTGCCATAAGAAGCCCCCTCGATACCGCCCGCCTCCAGTCCTTCTTTCATAGAAAGCGGCAGCAGCGCGCTCGCCCCTCTTTCTTCTATCATCCCAAGAAGCTCAGGCAGAAAGGTAAAGAGCTTCTCTTTTCCCAGATTCGGAAAAATAGCAAATCGCAATGAAATCACCGCCTCGTCCATTATCTTTATAATGTATGGTTCTACACCTATTTTTTCAAAGTCTCATGTGCCTCTTCGACCACCTGACGGATCCGTTCTTCACTGATCCCTTCCTGCGGCTTTTCCCACTTCAGATAGGCCAGAAATTCAATATTCCCTGAGCCGCCTTTGATGGGCGAAAATGTCAGATCCCAGCAGTGGAAACCTTCTGCTTCAAAAGCTGCGAGCGTATCGGAAACGACTTCTTCATGGATTTCCGGTTCCCGCACAATGCCGCCTTTCCCCACCTTGTCCTTGCCGGCTTCAAACTGCGGCTTGATCAGTATCGCCATCGCGCCATCTTCCTTCAGGATGGATTTCACCGCCGGAATAATTTTCAGGACGGATATGAAAGATACATCCGTCGAAACGAGGTCGACCTTCTCCCCCAGCGTCTCTTCTGTCACGACTTTGATATTTGTCTTTTCCATATTGACGACCTGCGGATGAGAGCGGAGCTTCCAGTCGAGCTGATTGGTCCCGACATCGATAGCAAAGACCTTCGCCGCCCCATTCTGCAGTGCACAGTCAGTGAAGCCGCCGGTCGAGGCGCCGATATCCGCCATGACCTTTCCCTTCATATCGATACCAAATGTCTTGATCGCTTTCTCCAGCTTGTAGCCGCCGCGACCCACATACGGCATCACATGCCCTTTGATCCGAAGCTTTGCATCCACGGGAATCTTTGTCCCCGCTTTATCGACAGGCACATCATTGACAAGGATGATGCCTGCCATGATATGCCGTTTGGCATTCTCCCGGCTGTCGAAAAAGCCCTGCTCTACGAGCATGACATCCAGCCGTTCTTTTTTGACCTTCTGATTTCCCATACATTTCCTCTACTTTGTGCGTACCAGCAGCATGTCCACAAGCTCTGTGAGAAGGCTTGTATCCCGATCAATTCTTTTCAGGATCTCTTTGGCATGCCTTGCTTCTTCTTCTGCAAGTGTCTTTGTCCGCTCCTTACCAAGAAGACTTACATACGTGGACTTATGATCCGCCGTATCCTGATGCGGCATTTTCCCCATCTCGTCCAGATGCCCATTCACGTCGAGCAGGTCATCCGTCATCTGGAAAAGCAGTCCCACATGGACAGCAAATGCATGCAAGAGGTTCTTTTCTTCAGTGCTGCTCTCTGTCAGTGCCAGCGCCATATCCACCGGTGCCGTCAAAAGGCAGCCTGTCTTGCAGTGGTCCATGAGCTGTAATTCCGGAAGGGTCAGCGTCCGGCCTTCGCTCTCGATATCATGCGCCTGTCCTCCCACCATGCCTTCGGGACCAGCAGCTTTGGCCAGGATGGAAATCAATTCACAGCGGAGCAGAGGAGCGATCTGCTGCTCGCCTGCCAAAAGTTCAAAGGCAAAAGTCAGAAGACCATCCCCGGCCATGGTCGCCATGCCTGCGCCGAAGACCTTGTGATTCGTGGGACGGCCGCGGCGGTAGTCATCATTATCCATGGCGGGAAGGTCATCATGGATGAGAGAATAGGTATGCACGCATTCCAAAGCACAGGCGATATCCAGATACGCCTGCGCATCTTTCCCCCAAAGTTCCAAGATCAGGAGAAACAGAAAGGGACGGATACGCTTCCCGCCAGCCGAAAGGCTGTAGTTCATGGCATCAAACAGCTTTTGGTGCGCACTGCAGTCGGAAGTCAAAAGCCTCTCCAAGCGTTCATTGATTTCCTTCTGCTTTCGTTGTAATACCTCTTTCAGCATGAGTGGCTCCTTTCGGGATAATAATGATTGGTGACTGGAGACTAGGGAAACACTGATTAAATCGTTGTCCGACTTGACTCTGCGATTGAATCAGCGTTTCCTTAAATACCACTTTCGGGCAGAGCTTTCATTCAGTGTCAAGGGACGGCACGCCCCACGGGCTAACCCTTGAACCCATTGAACCTATGAAGGCCATCAGTCACCCGTCAACGGCTTTTCATATACGCTCCGAATGCATTGCCCGTCGCATTGTCGCTGCTATAGCGTGGATCGGCGAAGAGCGGCGTGAGACCGATAGCTTGGCAAATCTCTTCGACCTTTGCCCGAAGATAGCGGTTTGCCATGACCCCGCCCACTGCGATGAAGGGACGGCCTTTTTCGAAAGGATAGCCGCTGAGCTCCTTTTCGAGAGCACGCCCTATGTGGATGAGGACTCCTTTAGCGATGTCTTCCTTCCGATAAGCGTGCGACGCTATATCACGCTGGACGCGTGTTTCGGGGCCGGAAAAGCTGAACGCCCCTTTCACGGACGAGCGTGGGATCCGATACGTATCATTTCCCTGTTCTGCCAGCGCTTCCAGCCATTTCCCGCAGGGGAATGGAAATCCCAAAGCCACGCCCACGCGGTCAATGAACTGCCCTGCCGTAATGTCTTTGGACGTCAGGAGCTCATGGATCTCCATTCCCTCTTCCTGCCATTGACAGGAGAGCACATCCTGCGTGCCGCCGGACATATGCATCATATAAAACGGCTTCCCCCAAAGGGCTATCGCCTCTCGGATCGCTGCCATCGCATGATTTTCCTGATGGCTAAATACATAAAGAGGGATGTGATGCGAAGAGGACAGCGCCTCAGCCATACCCCGACCAACAAGAAAAGCGGGCATGTATGAATCTGCCCGCCTCCGTGGAAATCCTGAAACACCTATGCCCTTCAGATCCTGCAGCAAAGGAGAAAGCCTTCGAAGCAGGACGGGAAGATTCTTCACATGCTGGAAAACCATCTCTGACTGAGACAGTCCCCGCCGCCCTTCCTTCACTGAAAGGACGATCCGTTCTTCCCCCATCAGCCCCTTGGAAGAATCATAAACCGCTGCCGATGTCGTATAGCAGCTGGTATCTATTCCAAGAAACCTCATGATTATTCACCTTGTAATGCCTTATCGAGAAGTCCATTGATGAATCGATAGGAGTCTTCACCGCCAAATGTCTTGGCAAGCTCTATCGCTTCATTGATAATGACCTTCTTATCCGGGCGGTCTTCCCCGGAATGATAAAACTCAGCGACAGCCAGACGGAGAATATTCTTATCCACCACATTGAGCTGCGTGAGCGACCAGTTCTTTTTCAAATATGCCTTGATCTTATTATCGACATCTTCATGAGCTGCCGCTTCGATCAAAGCATCTGCAAAAGCCTTGTCCTTCTCTTCCAAATGAAGCGTCTCTTCCTCGATCGGCTCTGACTCCGGATTGAGTTCTCTGGAGTACAGCACCTTGAGTGCATATTCTCTTGCGCTTGTTCTACTCATGTCAGCCTCTCTCTATGCTATGAAATTTCCTGTCTTACATACATGGTTTCCCATGACTCCACAGGCGCGACGGATCCATCAGATCCTGCCGGGAGCAGTTTCCCTAAAGAAACTGCTCCCGGCAGGATCTGATGACACCCATTCACTCTACCATTTCAGTAATCGTCACATCAATGCTTTCGATGTCCTCTCTTCTAAGCGAAGAGAATACATTCTTCACCACCATCTGGATATAGCGGGCAGTCTCCTGTACCTGACAGCCTTTATGCAGTGCGACAGAGATCGCCACCTTCACACGTCCATCCTTCAGATTTCGTATCCAAAGCCCGCGATGAGCCTTGAAGCCAAAGGCTTGACTGATCCCCTGCATCAAGTACTGAAAGCCATCCGCGGTGAAATGAGATACCTCAGGCATGGCAAGCAGAGCCTCTTCAATTTTCTGATATACGACTTCTTCCGATCGTTTCTTCTCTGCTTCTTCACCGGACATCTCTATTTCTCCTCACCGAAAACGATGCGTTCCACATTGACATTGACTGCATTCACTCTAAGGCCCGTAGAATCTCCGACGCTTTCCTTGACTGCTTCCTGCAGCTGTAAAGCGATAGCCGGCAGGCGTTCGCCATGCCAGGCTGCCACGTAGAGATCGATGACGATACCATTCTCCCGGATGGAGGCACGCACGCCTTCTGCTTCCGCATCACTGATGACAGCAGAGATCCCATGAGAAAACCGATCATCCATCCCGTAGATCCCCTTCACATGGAGCGCTGCTTCTCGGGCAATGACTGCAATGACCTGGTCCGATACACGAACGGTTCCCAGGTCATTTTTTACTTCTGCAGTTTCCATATAGAAATTACTTTACGCGTTCGATGTAAGCGCCGGTACGGGTATCAATGCGGAGCATTTCACCTTCATTGATGAAGAGCGGTACAGAAACAACATAGCCGGTTTCCATCTTAGCCGGTTTGGAACCGCCGGTCGCTGTATCACCGCGGATGCCCGGTTCTGTTTCTACGACTTTCAGTTCTACAGAGTTCGGGATATCAACGCCGATGATGGTGCCGTTGAAGAATACGACATTGCATTCCATTTCTTCCTTCAGGAAGTTGATCTTGTCGCCGAGCTGTTCTTTGTTCAGCATGATCTGTTCATAGGTTTCCGTATCCATGAAGCAGTAGGAACCATCCGCTTCGTACAGATACTGCATCGGTTTACGTTCTACAGTAGCCGGCTGCAGCTTGATGCCTGCATTGAATTTACGTTCTACGACAGAGCCGCTCTGCAGGTTTTTCAGCTTGGCACGTACAAAAGCTGCCCCTTTGCCTGGCTTTACGTGAAGGAATTCAATACACTGCCATACCTGTCCGTCCAATTCTACGGTAATGCCCGGGCGTAAATCGTTACTAGAAATCATTTAATTTTTCCTCCTGCTACACTCTTAAAAATTTCTTTGGGAATTTAGTCAAGATGGAGATTCCATCCTTTTCTATTACAACCGTATCTTCGATACGGACTCCACCAACACCTGGGATATAAACCCCCGGCTCCACAGTTTCCGTCATGCCGCTGCAAAGGACGGTATGATCCCTTGGCGACAGCGCGGGCGTCTCATGGATCTCCAGCCCCACACTGTGTCCCAGCGCATGACCGAACCACTTGTCCAGATCTTTCTCTTTCAGATATTTTCTGGACTCCTGATCCACATCCGCTGCCACGAGGCCAGCCTTCAGTATCTTTTCGATATGCTCATTGCATCCCAGCACCGCATCATAGATGTAGCGCTGCCGCTCTGAGATCTCCCCGACAGCCACCATCCTCGTGATATCCGAGTGGTAGCCATGGTAAATCGCGCCGAAATCAAAGGTGATAAGATCCCCCTCTTCGATCACTTTATCTGTCGCTGTCCCGTGAGGATAAGCGGACCGCCAGCCGGATGCTACGATGGTATCGAAAGACTTTCCTTCCGATCCCCCCTCCAGCATCGCGCACTCCAAGATCGTCCGAAGCTCGGCCTCTGTCACACCCGCCTTGATATAAGGCACGGTCTTCTCAAAACCCAAATCGGAAATCCGACATGCTTCCTGCATCAGACCGATTTCTTCCGCGCTTTTGATCTGCCTCAGCGTATCCGGCGTCACGAAGATGAATTCAGCCTCCGGCAGTACCTCATCGAAAGAAAGATACATCTTGTACGTCATGCCCGCTTCGATCCCAAAACGAGTCACGTGATGTCTAGCAGAAAGCTCTCCCACCGTCTTTGCCAGTTTCCCGGCATAGTCGATGATGGTAAAACCTTTCGCTTCTTCCTTCGCCTGCTCTGTATAACGGCTGTCTGTCAATAAATAGCAGTCATCGGCCGTTAAAAAGAGATAGCTGTCAGATCCGGTGAAGCCAGAGATGTAGCGGCAGTTCTCATCCTTCTCGATGAAGGCTGCATCTACACCGCTCTCTTTCAGAAAATCTGAAATCATTGCTCTTTCTATCAACATATATCACCGCTTTCTATCATCTAAATATATTACCGTATTTACCCTCTTTTGTCCATGAAAAAATTAAGAAGGCCGCAGATCCCGGCCAATCGGGCAGGGTGCCCTCTGAAATACAAAACCCATTGCACGCTTAGCCCCTTTCGAACCTGTGCCGCAGCAAAATGAAAAGCCGCCCGATAGGCACCGGGCGGCGATGAGATCATTCTTTGATCCTGCTCTTGCACGTTCATGCAAGAGCGGATAGAGAGACAGCGATCCACTTGGTGAGTATACCGACGAAGTGTTTCATGAACATGCTTACGGAGTGAGACTCCTCGATGGGATCGGCATTCCCCTAGTTCCCATTTCTGAGCTGATTCAGCTTATCCTGCACAGACTTTGGCAGTGCGCGGCCGATCTCGCTTCTAAGATTTTGATTGTTATGATGAGAAATGAAAGTGGTCTGCACTTTCTTGTCTTCATTCACTGCACGGATGAGATCATCGACAGCCACGCGATATGCCCCATTTCCAAGCACCTGACTCTGTTCCGGGCCATCCGAAGTGACGACGTAGATGGAGCGGTACTCCTCCCTGCGGTCATAGGACTCTTTTTCGATATAGCTGTCAGCCGTCATGCGGCTCGGTGTGAAAACGATGGTAAAATTTTTTCCCATCTTTTCGATCCTGGCCTTATTCGAGTTGCCCTGTCCATCGAAGACGACGATCATCTCCAGATTGTTGTGCGCTCCGTAGTCTTCCAGAAGATCGATCAGCTTCTTGCGGCTTGACTCGAGGTCCTCTCGGTCAAAGACCTTCGGAAGCCAGAAAATCACATTGTAGCCATCGACCAAGTATAAATCTTTCATAATACGGCTCCTTGCTATCCAGTAACGGATGACCAAAGATCGGATGAAGCGGGTGACGGGCGGCTCGGCCCCTCTCACGCCGGCAATGCTATTAAGTTAAGGAAATCGTTAGCTACGTAATATCTTGCTTCCCCCTTCGGGGGAAGCAGCGAAGGCAATATGTGCAAGCGAACTGGATTTTTAGGAGCGAAGCGACGCTAAAATCCAGTGAGACGCCATTTCGAGACGAGCGAGATGGGGCATGCTGGCGGTATAGCGTGCTATGTTGAATAGTCCGATGCTATCAATATTCCAACACTTTCATGCAATACCGCTACGTAGCCCCCTCACCCCTTCGGGGAGCTCCCCCGATGGGGAGCCAAGAACGTTCTGCTGCTTAACTTAATAGCATTACTCACACCGGAGATCTGTCACTCACTTCTCTGCTTTGCCGCCTCATAAATAAGGAGCGCGGCTGCCACTGAGACATTGAGAGAAGAGACTTTCCCTTTCATCGGTATACGGACACAGAAGTCACAGAGCTTTCTTGTGAGGGGCGAGACGCCTTTCCCTTCCGCCCCCATGACGATGACCAAGGGCCCTTTGAGATTGGCATCATAATAGAGGCTTTCCCCATCCATATCCGCGCCCACGACCCAGAAGCCTTTTTCTTTCAGCCCCTCCAGTGTCTGGCGGATGTTTCCCGTTTGGCACACCGGAAGATAGGCGAAGGCTCCGGCCGCTGTCTTCATGGCCGCCGCCGTAACGGGCGGGCACTTGTGCTTCGGAAGGAGGACAGCCGCCGCGCCCGCGCACTCTGCCGTGCGGACGATGGCGCCCAGATTTCTCACATCCTCCAAGCCATCCAAAAGGATGAGGATGGGATCTTTACCCTCCCAGTCCGAGAGCACCCTGTCAAGATCTGCGTATTCATACGGTTTGAGGAGTGCAGCCGCCCCCTGATGCACGACACCGCCAGCCATGGCATCCAGTTTGTCTTCCGTGATTTCCAAGACAGGAAGTCCTCTGCTTACAGCTTCTTCTGCTATCCGGGCGAGCCTCTCGTCTTTCCGGCCTTCCTTGATGAAAACCCTGCGCACCCGATCAGCCCGCAGGAATTCCGTGACGCTGTTTCTGCCAAAGGTCATGAGTGAGTCATCTTTTACAGGACGATCTCCCTCACTGCTTCTCCGTTTCGGCGGTCTTTTCTCCGTGTGCCGGGCAGAAGGAAACCGGCCTTCCGCCGGTTTCTCTCTCCTCTGGTTTCTATTGCTTTGCTTTTTAGTCTGCATGTTGGAATTCTCCTGCCACATACTTCAAGCTTTTCTGGAGGATGAACTGCAGGCGTTCCTCCTCTCCTGAAAGCTTCAGGTAGCCAAGAAGAGCTTCAAAAGCGGTGGCTTCGCGGTACTCTTCGACAGTCGCGCTCTTCGGCACCGTGCTTGATGTATTTCTTCCCCGTTTGCACATCTTGAGCTCTCTGTCATTCAGAACCTCGCGGATCTCAAAAAGGATACGGCTCTGCCAGCGTGCCGATACGATTTCCGAAGTCAGCGTCGAAAGGATCTGCACCTGGTAGATACCGGTGTGGATGAGTGTGTCCCGGATGAAGAGGGACCAGACGACATCTCCCATGTAGGCGAGCGTCAGTGCATCCATAGAGAAAGCATCCTGCTCCGTGAGGAGCGCAGCCTGCTTTCCCATCTTTTGCACCATCTGTTTTTTCAGAAATAAAACTCTTTTAAACTCCACGTTTCTTCCACCTTGCTCCTGTCGGGGTGTCTTCGATCACAATACCGATGTCCCCCAGTTTATCACGAATCTCATCTGCCAGCTGGTACTGCTTGGCTTTGCGGGCAGACTGGCGGACCGCAAGGATCACATCCATCAGATCGTTGTAGTCCTTGTCATCATAGGCCTCCTGCTTCTTCCATTCCTTTTCAAGGATGCCGAGGATATCGAGAATGGTCTTGAAGGTCTTGCCAGCCTCTTCAAAGGCCGCCTTGTCGAATGCGATACCGCTATGGACTTCATTGTAGTATACATTGATGGCTTTGGCGATTTCAAACATGACACCTGTGGCAAGGCCGGTATTAAAATCATCGTCCATCGCTTCATGGAAGACTGCCATCGCATGACCGGAAGCATCAGCAAGCGCTTTGGATGCTTCTGTGACTGTGCTCCCTTCGGAAGAAGAGAGCTCCTTCACGCGGGCAATGACGTCTTTCAGTTTTTCCATATTCTTTTCCGCTTCCTCCAGACGGTCATCAGAGAAGTCGAGCGGGCTTCTGTAATGGGTGGAGAGCAGAAAATAGCGGAGCGCATCACCGGAGTATTTTTCCAGTACATCTTTGACAAGGAAGAAATTATTCAGCGATTTGCTCATCTTTTCTGAATTGATGGTGATAAAACCATTGTGCAGCCAGTAGTCTACGAAGTGGCAGCCGGTGCAGCCTTCGGACTGTGCGATTTCATTTTCATGATGCGGGAAGATCAGATCGCTGCCGCCGCCATGGAAGTCGAGTGTATTGCCCAGATAGTGGGTGGACATGGCCGAGCATTCGATGTGCCAGCCCGGGCGTCCCTTGCCCCACGGACTTTCCCAGAATGGTTCGCCGGGCTTTGCCGCTTTCCAAAGTGCAAAGTCTCCCGGATTTCTCTTTTCATCATTGACTTCGATGCGGGCGCCAGCCAGCATATCTTCGATCTTGCGTCCGGAAAGTCTGCCGTAGTCTTTGAATGTAGAAATGTCATAGTAAACATCGCCGCCAAGGACATAGGCATGCCCCTTCTCGATCAGTGTCTTCACCATATCGATGATGTCCTTCATGTGATCGGACACTCTCGGATAAATATCGGCACGGCGGACATGGAGCTTATCCATGACTTCAAAGTACGCATCAATGTAACGATCGGAGATCGTTTTCCAGTCGCTGCCTTCCGCATTGGCTTTATTGATGATCTTATCATCGACGTCCGTGAAATTCTGTACAAAGGTCACTTTGTAACCGATGAATTCCAGATAGCGGCGGATGATATCCCAAGTGACGGCCGGACGGGCATTGCCGATATGCGGATGATTGTATGGGGTGACGCCGCAGACGTAGATCTTCGCTTCCCCTTCTGTGATCGGATTGAATACCTCTTTTTCTTTTGTCAGTGTGTTATATACTTTGATCTCTTCCATAAAAGCCTCCTGTTTAATTATATATGTAATTTTTTGAATCGTTGCATGACATGAGGAAGCCGGTCATGCCATCTTCTGATTTTCACGTATAGAAATCAGGGCTTCCTCCTATGGCGCCTGAAACAGCTCGATGTTTTTGGCAAACAAAAACCACCGCCTCACAGAGACGGTGGCCCGCTATTCCACTCTGTCGGCCGAAGCCGCGCAAAATGTTTTTATCGCAAACACATCACGGAAAAGGATACTTGCGAAAACACTGATCGATCGTAGGAACAGTATTTCCTGCTTTCCCCTTCTCAGCTCCCAAATGCATTTCCTTACGAATCACCTGGATAGTTTCACCGGTCCTATCCTCTCTGAAAAGCTTTTCGAAAGTACTTCTTCTGTTCATCGCCTGCATATGATATTGACAAATGAAGCATCTACAGCTGACCTGGCTTTTGACCCCACACTCGCCTGCTGGAGCTTTAGCTACCCGGCGCTCGCCTCTCACAACTCACTCTCTCGGTTTTCCCGGCAGGACTTACTTCTAAACCGCACCATGCTCAGCAGCCCTTTTGACTGCGTTACGTGGATCGTTTTGGCTGCGACTGCCATCGACTTTCAGCCACAGACCTGTGATGCTTGTTGATTATTATAGATGGAATAGGGATATTCTGTCAAGGGGATTTCGTGACTAGTGACTAGTGACTGGTGACTGGTGACTAGTAGCTAGGGATTAGGGATTAGGAGAAAGCGGTGATTGAAATAGCGCAGTTGGTACACTGACCGTTCTGCAAGGAAGATCTCCCGGCTACGCTCGAGATGACGACGACGCGAAACGCTATCAAAATTCTGCGGCGCTTCATTATTATTTGCACCGCACCACCATTTCTCATTTCGCATTTCGCATTCAAGCAGAGCCAAAGGACGGCACTTCCTCGGGGCTAACCCTGTAACTTAAGGAAACGCTGATTAAATCGCAGAGTCAGATTCTACAAGAATTTTTATACATGACTTCGTCATAGCCTTCCTTAAATAGCTTAGTTATTTTCCACTCCGAGCTCATGCTCTACGACGGAAGCAATGTCATCAATGATGCGTTCAAGCTGGTTGATTTCCTTGCCTTCGCCCATGACACGGATGAGCGGCTCCGTGCCGGATGCACGGACAAGGATGCGGCCATCGCTTCCGAGTTCTTCTTCCGCAGCGCGGATGGAGTCACGAATGAGTTCATTGTCTTCCCAGCCATTCTTGCTGTAGACCTCGACATTTTTCAGGATCTGTGGATATGTGACCATGAGGTGATTGAGCTCAGACATGGTCTTTCCGGATTCGCGCAGAACTTTCAGCGTCTGCACCGCAGTGATGAGGCCGTCGCCTGTCGTATTGAATTCAGGGAAAATGATATGGCCGGACTGCTCACCGCCGATGGAGTAGTCATGCTTCAGCATTTCCTCAAGAACATAGCGGTCGCCCACCTGCGTGGATACCGTCTGACAGCCGTTTTCCTTCAGTGCTTTGCCAAAGCCAAGATTGCTCATGACCGTACCGACGACCATATTCTCATGGAGACGTCCTTCTTTCTTCATCTGGAGGGCATTGATGAGAATCAGATGGTCACCGTCCATGACCTGTCCCTTTTCATCGACGAAGAGACAACGGTCTGCATCACCGTCATTGGCGATGCCGCAGTCGGCACCAAGCTCCAGAACTTTCTTCTGCAGTGTCTCGATATGCGTGGAGCCACAACCGTTATTGATATTCACACCATTTGGTTCATGGAAGATCGCGGTGACTTCCGCCCCGAGTTCTTTGAGCATCGCGGGCAGGAAATCACTCGCTGCGCCATTCGCAGAGTCCGTCACGATCTTGAGCCCTTTGAAATCGCCCTGCACCGTCGAGAGGACATGTGCTCTGTACTTATCAGTCAGCTCAGCGCGGTGCGAAATCACGCCTATCTTATCCCCGGTCGGACGCGGGATCTCTTCATCATGGCGAAGGATATTTTCGATATCTTCCTCAGTCTGGTCTGGCAGTTTATAGCCATTTTTATCAAAGAACTTGATTCCATTATCCGGGAATGGATTGTGTGAAGCAGAAATCATGACGCCGGCATCATAGCCTTCCGTGCGGGTGAGGTACGCAATGCCCGGTGTCGGAATGACGCCGGCAAGATCGACATCGACGCCAGACGCACAAAGACCGGCAGAAAGAGCCGCCGTCAGCATGGAGCCGGAAATGCGGGTATCCATACCGATCAGGAAGCGATGCTTGCCGCTTGCCTTGCAGAAGTACGTGCCTGCCGCGCGTCCGAGCTGGTACGCCAGCTCCGGCATCAATGTGGAATTGACCAGTCCACGCACACCATCGGTACCAAATAATGTAACCATTTTATTTCCTCCCAAAATTTCTAGATAACTTCCGTATTCTACCGCGAAGGGGGCATTTCGTCAACTGGATGGGGTTGGGGATTATAAGTGGTCAGTGACTAGTGACTTAAATGCCACCTTCGGACATCGCCCTATTTTTTATACTCCGCGTCGCTTCAGACTTTTTATGCGCCGCACCAACACTCCTCACTCCTAACGGGCGAGCAGAGCTTTTATCCCTAATCAAGGGACGGCACGCCCCACGGGCTACCCTTTTAGTCCTTCTCTATTTCCACAACTACCGTCGTCTGTCCGACGGTGATACTGCCGCCCGTGGGCTTCGGGATGGTCACGGTTTTCCGGATCGTATCGCTGGCTCCCGTGACATCGATAGGATCAAGACTCAGTACACTGTTTTTTTCAAAGTAACTGATCGGCGCAGTCAGTGTAGCAACGGGCGGATTGATGGTGATCTTCCCCACCTTGTATCCTTTGGCCGGTTCACCTGTCGTTTCCACCTTCATGGGCAGGTTGCCGATCTTTGTTTCCTCTTTCATCTTTACATTGATGCGGACTTGGCTCGGCATCACATCAAGACCGGTGACGGTATTGCCATCTGCATCGAGTACATTCACACTGTCAAATTCGACAAAGTTCTTGTCCTTGCCGGATACATTGACAGAGACCACGGCGCGGTCTGCCTCTGCGATCTTGGAAGCGCTTCCTGCGATCGTGATGGTATCCGGTGTCGCTTTGTGGCTTTCGACCGAGAAATTCACATCCGGCGTGCCAAAGACTTCGATCACGGCAGGGAGTGTCTTCACGGCATAGGTATCGATATTGAGGTCAAAATACTCCGGTGTGACAGAGATGACGGATTGATCCCCCGGTACGGAAATATGGATCTTTGTATTCGGGAAATCGCCATCGGTAAGACCGGAAAGGTCCACATAGGCTTTGATGTTATCCGAACGCATGTAGACCATATCGCTCCTCGGCATGCGGATCTTTGCCTTGACTTTGAGAGGCACATTGGTCGCCACCAGCGAACGATCCAGATTTCTGACTTCCACAGGGACCGTGTAGGTATTCTCCACCATCGGATTCTGTTCATTCATCACGTACACCCAAAGGGCGCAGGCTGCGATCAGACAGAAGATTTTGGGCAGCCACCACTCATGTTTGGCAAATCTCATTTCAGGGGGCTCCATTTCTGTAATACATCACTGACATTCTTCGGCTTACCCTGCATCAGGTAGTTGCGAAGGATATTTCTAAGGCTCTCAGCATCCTGCCCGCGATAAATATGGCCGCCGTAGGTGTAGGATACGATACCTGTCTCTTCGCTGACGACGACCACTACACAGTCTGCCTGTTCACTCATCCCGATAGCCGCTCTATGGCGGGTACCAAGCTCGGAAGAAAGGCTGTGATCACGCGTCAGCGGAAGCAGACAGCCTGCCGCCATGACACGGTTCTCTCGGATGATGACCGCGCCATCGTGCAGCGGGGTATTCACGATGAAAATATTCCCCAAAAGCTCCTTGGACACCAGACCCTCGATGCGGATTCCTGTATCAATGCGGTCATCAAGACCGACGCTTCTCTCGAAAACGATAAGGGCGCCGATCTTATTCGCAGACATGACCATGGCTGCATCGGCGACATCATCGATCACATGATCCCACTCGATCTCATTCATCATGCGGGAGGAAACATAGAATTTCCCGCGGCCGATCTGCTCCAACGCCCGGCGCAGCTCCGGCTGAAAAACGACCGGAAATGCGACGATGAGGACAGTCATCAGTTTATCCAGAATCCAGCTGACTGCATGCAGCTGCAGCCATCCCGCCAGCACGGTAAAAAGCCCAAGAAATACCAGCCCCTTCAGAAGAGCTGTCGCTCGGGTATCCCGGATCAGGATGTAAATACGGTATAAGAAAAAAGCGACTACCAGGATGTCCAGCACATCCCAAAGCCGCATGGTCATAAAGAGTCCCTGTATCTGACTTGACATAGTAGTACCTCGTGAAAATAAGCAAAGCGATATTCTTCGGGCAATCCTGCCTTTATAAACAATTTTTTCAGGCTTGCATGGCCTCATTTTATCATGAATCACTGCCAATGAAAAGAGGAATCCGACGCCCGGACTCCTCTTATTGACACGCTCCCATCGCTGCCCATCAGGGGGAACGCGAGTGCTCAGCCAAAATGTTTCGCTTTTTCATCGAGCTTCGCTTGGATACGCTTACCGGTTTCTGTCATAGCAAGACCGGCGCGGCTGGTTTCCTTGAGTTCGACAGGAAGTCTGCGCCCGACATCTGCCATGGCCGAGATGACTTCATCCGCAGGAATGGCACTTTGAACCCCATTCATGACCATTTCCACCGCAACCAGAGCGTGGACAGCATGGAACGCATTCCGCTTCACGCAGGGGACTTCGACAAGCCCGCCGACAGGATCACAGACAAGGCCCAGGATATTTTTCAGAGCGAGTGCGAAGGCATCCGCCATCTGTGCATTCGTCCCGCCCAAAAGGTCCACGGCCGCCGCTGCCGCCATCGCAGTCGCAGTGCCGCATTCAGCCTGGCAGCCTCCGACCGCCCCTGCGATCGATGCCTTCTCTGCCACAACCTTACCGATCGCGCCCGCCGTAAAAAGTGCGCGTGTCATATCATTCATGGTGGCATTCACTTCTTCCGAGACCGCAGCCAGCACCGAAGGCAGAATGCCGCAGGAGCCTGCCGTAGGGCACGCCACGATGCGATACATCTTGGCATTCGCTTCCGCTGTCGCAACGGCATATGCCGCCGCGCGCTGACAGACCGGAGAGAGGAACCGCATCTTGCCTTGGAAGATGCGGTTGGCATCGCCTCCGACGAGGCCGCTCGAAGACTTCGCCGTATCGGACAGTCCTTCTTGGATCGACTGCCGGAAAATGGGGATCATATTTTTCATACGTTCCCAGACGTCCTCAAAAGACTTTCCGCTCTCCTCTGCCTCTGCGCGGCAGGCGAATTCCCCCGGAGCACAGTGCGCCGCATCAGCAGCAGCAAATAATTCAGATAATGTATGGTAAGTAAGCATGGTCGTCTCCTTGGAATAAGTAGCTGTTGATTCAATAGGTTCGAAGGGAGGGCAGGTTTAGGGTTCAGGTTGATGAGTTCAGGGTTGTGGTGGCAGCTTCGCTGCAAAATATATTTGCGGCGAAGCCGCCACCTTCATTCCTAATTCCTCATTTAAGCCAAAGCTTTCAAACGGAATCACGAAGCGGCACGCCCCACGGGCTAACCCCGAAGTTTGAACGCGGGAATAAGTGGCTAGGGATTAGGAATTGGGGATTAGGAGTGACTAGTGACTTAAATGCCATCTTCGGACATCCCATCTATACGCCGCGGCGCCTCCATATTTTTATGCGTCGCACCACCACTCCTCACTCCTAACTTCTCACTCCTAACTAGAAAACGCAAATCTTTCAAACGAAATCAAAGGACGGTACCCCCCAACGGGCTAGCCCTAAATAATATCCATCGCCATCGCGTACACGATGTTGGCATTCGAAGCGGCGATCCGGTCAACAAGCTTCTGCGAGACGCACTGGTCTGTATGGATGATCATGACTGCTTCATCCCCTTTTCCTTTGCGGAAAAGACGCATATTGGAAATATTGATCTTTTCGGTAGCGAGCGCGCGGCAGACTTCAGCCACGACCCCCGGTACATCGTGATGACGTGTAAGGACGGTGTACTCTTCTCCCGTGATCTCGACAGGATACCCATCGATTTCCGTGATCAACACACGACCTCCGCCAAGCGATCGGCCCACGACCGTCACATGCGCGCCGTTTTTTCCGCGGGCTTCGATCTTGGCCACATTCGGATGCCCCATGTCATCTTCTGAAAGGGCAAAGGATATCGGGATGCCCTTCTCTTCCGCAAGGTACAGTGCATCACGGATGGAGCCGCTGTCCGGAGCATAGCCCATCAGCCCTGCTGCCAGTGCGCGATCGGTCCCATGGCCTTTCCCTGTCTTTGCAAAAGAACCATAGAGTGTAATCTTCGCCTCTTTCAGCGGCTCTCCCAGAATGCGACCTGCAACCTGCCCAATGCGGGCCGCCCCTGCGGTATGCGAGCTGGATGGCCCGATCATGACAGGCCCGATGATATCGAAAATTCCCATTTCTTATTCTCCTTATCCTATAACTACAGCGTCAGTTCAAGAAGTACGGGTGACTTTAGGAAACGCTGATTTCAATCGCAGAGTCAGCTTCTACAAGAATTTTTATGCATAGCTTCGTCATAGTCTTCCTTAAATAGCTCGACAGCTCGCTATTCGCGTCAGATGATTCCTCGCTATGTATAAAAAAATAAGAGTAAAATCTGACAACGATGTAATCAGTCTTTTCTTGATTCCATAATAAAAATCTGCCCCAAAGGGCAGATTTCCTTCAAGCGCAATCGCCCCACGGGTGAAATTCGGCATTGAATCAATAATACATGTAGTTGTCAAAAGGCATTGCCCGTTCATCTGCCACATCACATCCAGTGGCTGAGGTCGAAGTCTTCGCCAATGGTCTCACGGATGCAGATCTTGGCGATGTACATGCCCATGAGTGTCAGTGACGAACGACGAAGGAGGCTCGTATCCCAGGCATCCTGCAGTTTGACCAGATCCGGCGAAATACGGCCGAGGATATAGCTCATTTCTTTCCTGTCATACGGCGCCGGACGAGACTCTGTCAGCGCCTGAAGGGTACTTCTCATGACGTCATCCTCGATGCCAAGATCATCCAGAAGTGATGTCAGCATGGCTTCGTCGACAGCCGCCAGCTTGTAGTAGGAATTATACAAGCTATTGACCATGACACCGGCCGGCCATGAAGGACGCACCGCTTCCAGCTCACTCTTCATGCAGCCGCGAAAGGCAAAAACGAAGGGATATGAATCATGCAGTACCTGTCCGAAAGGATCCTCTTTATTTTCAAGAGAAATGCAGTGCAGGTACTCAAGCTGCTGATAGCCGCTGTATTCATTCGGAAGCTCGCCCACAAAAGGCGTAATGTACTTCTCTGTATATTTTTTGAGATGCACAGCATCCACGTTATCCGTATTTCTGGAGTAGTGGAAAATGAGCAGCAAAGACAGCGCGTGGAATCCGGTCTCCTCCATGCGCGGCATGGCTTTCAGGGCATCGTAGGCAAGGATGGTCTTTGTATCCGACCTGTTTCCGTGCGCCACATCCGAGAAGGCATCCGAGACCATGGCGAGTACGACCGGGGTCGGCATCATGACATAGGTGCGCTGGGCATTCTGCATCGCTTCCTGCACCATGATATGTGTCAGCGTATCCACCAGTTCCCGGTCGCTCATAGCGAGCTTCTCGATGAGATGATGCGTCACTTTGCGTGTATCCTGCTCTACTGTCCGCGATACGGCACCATAACGGTTCAGGAAATGACGGACAAAATACTCCTCGAGCGTATCCACCCTGGGCTGGTCTTCCAGAATCTTAGGCGCAGGCTCAGGCGGGAAGGGACTCTTTTCCGCAGAAGCCACAGCTTCGAAAGGCGCTGTATTTTCAAAATCCTTTTTGGCAAAGACACGCGTCTTTTCTTCCTCGGCATTGTCCTTCCGGATGATCGGAAGGATCTCTGTCGCATCATCGACGGCAGGCTTTCCGGCGATCGGAGAAGCGGCTGCTTTTTCTTTAGAAATCGTAGGAATTTCCATGGTCTTATCCAGATCGGCCATGATAGGTTCTGCATTTTTCTTCTTTCCGGGCAGTCCGAATACCATGAGGCAGGTCACCGCAAAGAACAGAAGAACGACCCCGGCAAGCACCAGGTAGGGAATGATAAACATCGATGCTCCTTATATACTTTCCTTACTTTGTAAAATCAAATCAGTTACATGGTATCATATTTTCCTTTTGACTTCAATCATATAGGACGGGGTGTTACCCGTGAAGATCCCCCTTTTGACATGCGAAGGCGATTCTGCAGGCTCTTCCGGATAGCCTTCCTTAAACAGCTCGACACGTTTTTTCACACTCTTTGGCGTCTCTTGAAAACAGGGATCCAATGGCTGCAGATCGAATCAGTCTTTCCCAAGCTTCACAGCCTTTGGGGTTTGAAGCTCTTCGAAAGCATTCCAAGGCTTATCGTAAGTGACGAGGCACTCCGTCACAGAGTCATAAGCCGCTTTGGCAAGGAATGACCCCAATTCGGAAAACGGCCCTGCATCCGTATAGCGCTCTGCGCCGATCTCCGTCACCAGCGTGATGCCGTCCGTCCCTGTTCCGGTAGCCGGGCGTCCGTTATTCACGTCCGCGATGCCCAGATCGGAAAGTGCTGCGCTCTTTCCTTCCGTCAGCGTGATGAAGCTTCTCGCCATGATCCCTTCGGGAAGACTTCCGTGGATGAGAACCATCATATTGATGGTTCCGACAGGTGCAAAGTGACCGTCCTTCTCTCGGTAAAGAGGCTTTGACGATGCGCGGCAGGCCGTCTTCTCCACGCCTCCCGTGGTAATGATCTCTACCATAAGATCTCCGGATGAGAAAACCTTGTGCGAGTATTGATACACCTTCGCTGCTGTCAGAAGCGCACTGGCACTTTCCGGATCGGCTCCCTCTTTTTCGATACAGCGTCTCAGATATGCAGCCACCGATCCACCGGGAAAATCTGACTCTTCCCCGTAAAAGGTTCTAAGCCGCTGATTCATCACCGCTGTCACGCGGCGCAGACCGCCGCCATAGATCGCTGTCGAAAGTGAGAGATGCTCTTTATCAAAGGAAATCAAAAGACTATCCTCGCTGACGCGAAGCCGGGCTCCCGGTACAGCGAGAGGATGGATGGTGGGATGCATGGGTCAACCTCTTTTCAAGGAAACACTGATTAAATCGTTGTCTGATTTTACTCTTGAATTTTTGTGTATAGCAAGGAATAACCTGACGCGAATAGCGAGCTATTTAAGGAGGGTTATGACGAAGCTATGTATAAAAATTCTTGTAAAATCTGACTCTGCGATTGAATCAGCGTTTCCTTAATGAATGAATTCCAAGAAACACGTATGACACCCTCCCCGATGTCGCTGGCATTTCCGCACTTCATTATACCACGAGCTGTCAGCGGTAAGAGCTCTCACCCGCATTGCCCCTTATTTCCTATGGACAAACCCCCACGCCTTTGCTATGATAAAAGCAAAATATTTCTGTTTTAAAAAGGAGTTGGTACGGCTATGCCCTATGACGAGCGGACACTTTGTGAATTAAGCGAATCTGCAGAAATCACCCCTATAGGAATCCAGCTGGAAGTGAATGCGGAAATTTTTAATACGCTTCACAACCTGCTTTGCACCATGCGAGACGAGAAAGACATTTCCCCTTCCGATGAAGCACGCCTCTACAAACTTTGGCGGCAGACCATCCATGAGATGTCACTGATCGAGCTTCGGAAAGGCCGCGGCCTCCCCATGTCCGAGCAGATCTCGATGCTGCGCGAAGCCTATGACATAGAGACCAAGTACATGGCGGATCAGATCTTCCGCCCTGTTTCCAGCGTACAGCTGACGAAAAAACTCATCGAGAAGGAAAGTGCTTTTGACAAAGAAGAGATGAACGCCTTCTTCCGAAAGACCATCTGGCCATCGATCCGACAGGGAAAGAAAGGCGGGCAGAAGCATCCCACCGCCTTCATCATCGCCGGGCAGCCCGGCTCTGGCAAGACACGCATGTCTTCCATGATCATCGAAGAGTATGATGGAAATATCGTACAGTCCATGAGTGATAATTTCCGCGGTTTCCACCCTCGTTATAAAGCCCTCATGAAGAAATACGGGCAATATTGTGCCTATTTCTCCATGGCTCAGGGGCAGTACCTCTCAGACCTTGCCATGAAGCAGGCTGCCGAAGAGCGCTACCACATCCTTCAGGAAGGATCTCTGGAAGATGTCTCCCACACCAAAGAGTACATCCGCTATCTGAAAGAACGCGGCTATACCATTTGCGTGCTTCTTAGGGCCTGCCCCAAAAAGGAAAGCTGGAAGGCCATCCACCAGCTCTTCCTGCAGCAGCGTCTGAAAGCGCCCGGACTCTCCCGTCTCATCACGAAAGAACAGCATGACAAGGCATGCCTTTCCTTCCTTTCTGCCACCAATGACCTCATTGCACAGGATTTGATGGATCGGCTCATCATCAAAAGCCCCAAAGGGCTTCTCTATGACAGTGATGATATGCCCACAGAACGAGTCAGTGAACTTCTTGCGAAACGAATGACAAAATAAAAAGAGGCCGGAAGGCCTCTTTTTTATGATGAGGAATGAGAAATCTCGAATGACTAGTGACTTAAGGAAACACTGATTAAATCGTTGTCAGATTTTACTCTTGAATTTTTATACATGGCAAGGAATCACCTGACGCGAATGGTGAGCTATTTAAGGAAGGTTATGACGAAGCTATGTATAAAAATTCTTGTAAAATCTGACTCTGCGATTGAATCCGCGTTTCCTTAAATACTACTTTCGGGCATCGCCCCGCTTTCGTCATCCTGAGCGGAGGGAAACGACGTTTATTCGGATAGCCTCAGCCAGAACTGATGAGATCTGAGTCGAAGGATCTCGGCGAAGCCGCCACCACCATTTCTCATTTTCTCGAACCCTGAAGTTTGAAAGCAGAAAGAACAATCTCCCCTTTATGCGAATCCTCATAGATTAAGCGGGTTCTGAAGGTTCAAAAGGTTTCTCATCTTTGCGGATAACGTATATTTTAAAACTTCGCGGCGCTTCCTTTTTTTTATGTATGCGCCGCACCGCCCCCTTTGAACCCACTGAACCCATCCATAGAACCTGCCCCTCTTTCACACGCAATCAAGGGACGGCACGCCCCGTGGACTACCCTTGAATCCTGAACCCTGAACCCTGAATCCTGAACCTTGAACCCTGAATCCTGAACCTTGAACCCTATGACTCCTAAATCTCACCTTACCCAGATCGCCGCCTTGCTTTATCTGGATGCCTGCGGCGCATGCTCTGCCTCTTTCGGCAGCACGCTGAAAGAGCAGCTTCAAAAGGCCGGCCCCGTCCCCTTCGCGCCCTCTTCGCTTCCAGAAAGACTGGATCCTTCCGCGCTCCTAAAAGAGGCGCGCTCCTTCTTTGTGATTCTATTTCCATACAGACCGCTCAAGCAGGAAGAAGGAAATATCGCGCTCTACGCAAGACCCATGGACTACCACAAAGTCATCCACCGCTATCTTCAGAAAATCATAGAGACTGCCGCCCCATTTTACCCGGGCGAGCAGTTTCTCCCACTCGTGGATACCTCTCCCATGGTCGACCGCTGGCTCGCCTACGCCGCCGGGCTTGGGTTCTTTGGAAGAAATCACTGCCTGATCCATCCGACATACGGCTCCTTCGTCACCATCGGATCCATCCTGACCACACTATCACTTACCCCTGATAAGCCGCTCACGCTGGATTGCGGCAGCTGCCGCGAATGCCTCATCCGCTGTCCCGGGCGTGCCATCCGAGAAAACAGACTCGATCCTTTCCGATGCAAGTCCTACCTCACGCAAAAGAAGGAAGATCTCTCCTCGGAAGAAATACAGATCCTGCAGCGGACACCCTACATTTTTGGCTGCGATGAATGCCAGCGCTTCTGTCCTTTCAATCAAAAAGCCCTCCCCTCTCCGCTTCCGGAGATCCATGAGCATCGGATCTCTACACTGTCAAAGAAAGAAATGGACACCTACTCCAACCGCGCCTTCGATAAAGCCTTCCGCTCCTACGCTTTCGCCTGGCGCGGGAAAAAAGTACTGCTCAGAAATTGGGAAATTGTAAATAAGAAACACAGTGACCAGTGACTAGTGACTGGTCACTAGCGGCTGGCAAAAGAAGCGCCGCCTTTGCCACGCAATTGTATCTCCTTTCAAAAACGTATATAATAAGATGGTTTCATTATTTTTCGCATTCAGTTTCCAAGGAGGTATCATGGAAGCGCTCAACGCTATTGTTTCAGAAATCAATGGATTTCTCTGGTCCTCGGTGATCATCATTCTTCTGGTGGGTGCCGGGTTCTACTTTACCGTCCGCACCCGCGGCGTACAGGTTCGCTATTTTACGAAAATGTTCTCACTCATCACAGAAAGTGCCGGTAAAAAGACGGCCGGCAATGAGATCTCCCCGTTTCAGGCCTTCTGTGTCAGCACGGCATCCCGTGTCGGCGTCGGCAATATTGCCGGCATTGCCATTGCTATCACAGCGGGCGGACCGGGTGCGATTTTCTGGATGTGGTTCATCGCGATCATTGGCTCAGCGACAGGCTTCGTAGAAAGTACACTCGGGCAGATTTATAAAGTCCCGCGTGAAGACGGCGCAGGATTCCGCGGCGGCCCGGCTTACTATCTGAAAAATGGACTCGGGCATAGGCTGTGGGCCGCGATTTTTGCTATCCTGATTTCTGTCACCTATGGCATGATTTACAACTCCGTCCAGTCGAATACCATCGCGCTCGCACTTTCCTCCTCTCTGGGACTTGACCGCATGCTCATCGGCGGCGTCGTCACCATCCTCGCTATGGCCGTCATCTGCGGCGGCATGGGCCGTATCGCCCGCGTCACGGAGTGGATGGTCCCGATCATGGCGGGCATTTACATCCTGATCACGCTCGGCATCATGCTTTTCAACATCACAGAAATGCCCCGCGTCTTTGGCATCATTTTCCGCGATGCCTTTGACTTCCAGGCAGTCTTTGGCGGCGGGATGGGCGCTGCCGTCCTGACAGGCTTCAAGCGCGGCCTCTTCTCGAATGAAGCCGGCGAAGGCTCTGTACCAAATGCAGCAGCCACCGCAGACGCCAGCCACCCGGCTGTGCAGGGTCTCATCCAGGCCTTCGGCGTCTATGTCGATACACTCTTCATCTGCTCTGCTTCCGCTTTCATCGTCCTCCTGACAGGAGACTACGCTTCGACCGGCCTCACCGGCATCGAACTCATCCAGTGGGATCTTGCACAGTATTTCGGACCGATGGCACCGAAAGCTGTCTCCATCCTGATCTTCCTCTTCGCCTTCACCTCCCTCATCGGAAACTACTACTATGGGGAAATCAACATCGGCCACCTGACAAAAAAGAAATGGCCGCTCAATCTTTTCCGCGTCTGCATCGCTGTCATGATCTTCTGGGGCTCTCTGGCTGACCTCCCGCTCGTCTGGAATCTTGCCGACCTCTTCATGGCTTTCATGGTACTGACAAACGTCACTGCCATCCTTCTTCTCTTCCCGCAGGCCAATGCGTGCCTCAAAGACTATGAGCGTCAGCTGAAAGAAGGCATCAAGGTCCCATTCTTCCATAGAAATGTCCTCCCCAGCCAGAAAGGCGTTTACTGGTGGGATAAAGAAAATAATTATAGAGAATAGACTCCATTTGAAAAAACGCGTTGCCCGAAGGGCAGCGCGTTTTTTCTTACGCTCTTTCATGGTTAGACTACGGGGCGTGGTGCCCTTTGATTACATTTGAAAGCCTCGCTTGAATGAGAAATTAGAAATGGTGGTGCCATGAGTCGGCATTCCAGTCACTAGTCACTTGGGACTCCTAATCCCTAGCCCCTAATCCCTAGCTACTCATCCCACACAAAAAAGACTGCGAGTGCTCGCAGTCTTTTTTATTGATTCACTTATTTTTTCGATTTCTTCTCTTCGCGAGAAGGCGCATTTCTGGTACTTGCGGTATGTTCATGCCATGTGACCCACAGAGATGTCGCTACGCAGACAGAAGAGTAGGCACCGGAGATGAAGCCGATCAGCATGACCAGCGCGAAGTTTTTCGTGGTATCGCCTCCGAAGAAGTAGAGCGAAGCCACGCAGAAGAGCGTCGTAGTCAGAGTATACATGGAACGGCGGATGGTCTGATGAATGGAATCATTGGCCAGTTTTGCAAAGCTGTCTGTCCGGCGATGGGTATGAATGGCTTCACGAATACGGTCGAAGATGACGACGGATTCATTCATGGAGTAACCAAGAACCGTCAGGATCGCCGCAAGGAAGGAGGCATCGACTTCCAGATGGAAGAATGCAAAGACACCGAGTACCATCAGGATATCATGGCAGATCGCTACGATCGCAGACAGTGCGATACGGTGCTCAAAGCGGATAGACATGTAGAGGATCATCGCGCCGAAAGACAGGATAACATTGAGGAGTGTATTCTTCGTGACTTCAGAACCGATCACGGCACCGACAGTCTCGATACGCTTCACTTCGGCTTCGCCGACTTTATCCTTTACATGAGAAACGACAGTCTGCGCTTCTTCCGCAGAAAGGTTTCTGGTACGGATGATGACATCATCGCCGGACTCTCCCTGCATATTGCTGCCGGAAAGCTGAATGGTCGCTGTTTCAAGACCATCCGCGCGAAGACCGTCACGCACCTCTTCTACTGTGACATTCTTAGGAAATGCCAGCTCCAGAATGGTGCCGCCGGTAAAATCAATCCCCCAGTTGAAACGGAAGAGGATGATGGACACAATAGAAAGAATGACCAGAAGTCCGGAAAGGCCGAACCAGATCTTTCGTTTGCCGATAAAATCAAAGCTGTTGAACATTATCTATCGTACCCCCTTTTTCCGCCAAACCACCAGGGGTTATGGATCCAGTTCGCATCGATGAGGAACATGAGCAGTGTACGGCTGACCGTGATCGCCGTAAACATGGATACAGCGACGCCAAGACCGAGCGAGAAGGCGAAACCCTTCACCGTCGCGCTGCCCAGGAAGAAGAGGATGCAGGAGGTGATGATGACTGTCATATTCGCATCAAAGATGGTGACAAAGGCACGCTTGAAGCCGGACTGGACAGCCAGTCTAAGCAGCTTGCCGGATGCGATTTCTTCTTTGAATCGTTCAAAGATGAGGACATTCGCATCAACTGCCATACCGATGGACAGAATGACGCCCGCCACGCTGGGAAGTGTCAGTGTCGCATGCAGCATATTCAGGATGCCCAGAAGGATGAGGACATACACAAGAAGCGCCACATCCGCGACAAAACCAGCCATACGGTACACGGCCAGCATGAAAATGACGACCAGAGAGAGCCCGATGGTAAAAGCCACGACGGACTTATCCTTGGAATCCTGACCAAGAGACGGCCCGACAGTACGGACTTCCATGACGGAAACCTTGACCGGAAGCGCACCGCTTCGGAGAAGGATCGCCAGATCCTTTGCTTCTTCGAGCGTTCTCTGCCCCGTGATGACGGCCGAGCCGCCGGTGATGGCTTCATTGACGACTGGATTCGTCAGGAGCTCTCCATCAAGATAGATCCCGATGTGACGGCCGATATTCGCTGCGGTGAGAGCACCGAATTTCTTTCCACCCTCATCGGAAAATTCCAGAGCAACGAGCGGCTGCTTGTTCTGCCCCATCTGTTCTTTGGCGTTTTTCAGGTCTTCCCCCGTCAGCTTGACATTGCCTTCCTCATCCTTGAACTGGAGGACTGCGGTCTTGCCAATGGTTTCGATGGCTTTCTGCGGATCCTTTTCCCCCGGCAGCTCGATGATGATACGGTTCGCCCCTTCGCGCTGGATGATCGGTTCCGTCAGACCCATTTCATTGACACGCTTCTGCATGATATTGATGACCTGCGTGATCGCCTCATTGGTGACCTTATTTTCTTCGGTATCCTCCGCCTGCATGACGATATGCGTGCCGCCCTGCAAGTCAAGACCCTGACGGATATGCCCGGCCAGCCAGCCCACGCTCGCAAGGAAAATCCCGATAATGGCCGCGATAACGACCCAGAATCGGATGAACGCGCCGCTTCTGACGCTGCTGTTCCTTTTCTTTTCCAAAACTTCAACCTCTTTTCGTGATGATACTTCGTTTTTCTGTAATGATACCGGCCATGCGCTGGTCGAAAGGCTCTTCGGGAAGGAAATCTACGACTTGGAAATCCCACAATGTCATGATCCTTTTTTCATAGGAGATCTTTGCCAGATACCTGTCATAGTATCCAACTCCCATCCCAAGGCGCGCACCGTTTTCTGTCCCCGCCGTACCCGGTACGAGGACAAGATCCAGCATGCCCGGCGCTATGGCTTCATAGCCCTTGGGCAGATCCCGCAGACCATACGGTCCTTGGATGAAATGCTCCATATCCATGAGCCGCCCCGCCTCCATCTGCTTTTCAGGCAGACATACCGGGATGTAAATCTCCTTCCCCTCAGAAAGAGCGCGGCGGATGAAAGGATCAAGATCGGCTTCTCCCTTCATGGAAAGATAAGCCATGATGCGATGGGCTTTCTGATACACGGCTGACCCGCAGATCCGATCCGCCAAAGCGAGGCTCATGACTTCCATGTCAGTAGCAGAAAGAGCCCGCCGTAAGGCGAGCATCTTCTGGCGGATTTCCTTCTTCCGTACCACGGAAGGAGTATCCGTCTCCATCATTTCTTTTCCTCTTTTTTGTCTTTAGAAGCGTCTTTATCTTCGACCTCGACGACTTCCTCGACCACTTCCGTGCCGGCATCTTTCGGATCATCCACTTCGACGACCTCTTCCACCACTTCGGTTTCCGGTTCGTCTTTGTGTTTGGTCTGATTCATGACCTGTTCTTCCGAAGCAGCGCCAAGGGCAGCCGCACCGGCTTTCTTGGCGGTCTCTTCGTCGATGAGCTTCACATCACCGTGCTGAATAGCGGTCTTTTCTACTTTGATGATGACCTTCGGTGCGATTTCCAGCTCTACGTATTTGTCACGCAGTACTTTGATCGTCCCGTGAATGCCTCCAGCCGTTACTACATGATCCCCTTTTCTCAGGGACATCAGGAAACGACCTCTTTCCACCTTCAGCTTCTGCTGCGGACGATACATGAAGAAATACATAATACCGACCAGCACCAGAAATGGCCATGCCAGACTGACGAAATTCATTACCTGTTCCATTTGATTCACCTCCGTCAAATCATATAGTATTTATTTTACCATACTTTGATGATCGTTGTCTGTAGTTATTTTCTAATTATGTGTCAAAATGTTGTAAAGGGAGATGGGATCAGCGATGATAGCCCGCCATGAAGCTCTCTCTGAACTCCGTGAAGTTCCCATCTATGATCGCCTGTCGCATGTCACGCATAAACTGGAGCAGGAAGAAAAGATTGTGTATCGTCACGAGGCGGAAGGCGAGAAGCTCTTCCGACTTGTAGAGATGACGGATGTATGCGCGGCTGTAGTGCTGACAGGTGTAACACCCGCAGCCCTCCTCGAGCGGTGCCCAGTCCTTCTCATACTTCTTATTCTTCATATTCATGCGGCCGGAATGCACCATGGCCATGCCATTTCTGGCGACACGCGTCGGGAAGACGCAGTCGAACATGTCGATACCGCGAGCCACGCCTTCGACGAGGCAGTCCGGCGTGCCAACACCCATGAGGTATCTGGCTTTATTCACCGGCAGGAACTGGGTGGTGTGCTCCAGAATGTCATACATGAGGTCATGCGGCTCACCGACCGAGAGTCCGCCGATCGCCATGCCGTCAAAGGGCATAGAGGAAATCTCGAGTGCGCTTCTCTTGCGAAGATCCTTGTACATCCCGCCCTGCACGATACCGAACATGCCGCGATCCGTGCGGGTATGCGCTTTGATGCAGCGCTCTGCCCAGCGCGTCGTGCGCGCCGTGGAATGGTCGGCGTACTCATAGTCCGCCGGATAGGGAATGCATTCATCGAAAGCCATCGCGATATCACTCCCCAGATCCGCCTGCGCATGAATGGAAACCTCCGGAGAGAGAAACTGTTTCGAACCATCGAGGAAGGAACGGAAGTGCACGCCCTCCTCCGTGATCTTACGCATAGCTCCCAGAGAGAAGACTTGAAATCCGCCGCTGTCCGTCAGTATGCCCTTGGGCCAGTTCATGAAACGATGCAGCTCGCCCGCCTCTTTGATCAGCTCCGTGCCGGGTCGCAGAAAGAGGTGGTAGGTATTCGAGAGGATGATCTGCGCGCCCATGTCTTCGAGCTCTTCGGGTGTGACAGTCTTGACTGTCGCCTGCGTGCCGACCGGCATAAACATCGGCGTCTTGAACGTGCCATGAGGCGTGTGCAGGAGCCCTGCCCGCGCGCCGGTTTTCTTGTCTTCAGCAACCAGTTCGTAGTTAATAACCATAGTTGTAGATCCTTATGATGTCTAAAAGATAATTGATTAAATTCAGCGTTTCATTAACGCAAAAACATGGCATCACCAAAGGAGAAAAATCTGTATTTCTGCTTCACGGCTTCTTCATACGCGGCAAGAATGTTCTCACGGCCGGCGAAGGAGGCCATCATCATGACGAGGGTGGATTCTGGAAGGTGGAAATTCGTGACGATGGCATCGACCATGTGCCACTGATAGCCCGGATAGATATAGAGCTGCGTCCAGCCGCTGCCGCTCTCAAGGATGCCGCTCTGACCAGCAGACTCCAGCGTGCGGACAGAAGTCGTGCCGACAGCGATGACGCGGCGGCCTTCCGCTCTCGCAGCATTCACTTCTTTCGCAGTTTCTTCGCTGACCGTGTACCACTCCTTATGCATTTCGTGGTCTTCGATGTTTTCTTCAGATACAGGGCGGAAGGTCCCGATACCGACATGAAGGGTGACGAAGAGGAGCTTTGCGCCCTTCTTCTTCATTTCTTCCATAAGTTCCGGGGTGAAATGAAGGCCTGCCGTCGGAGCGGCCGCTGAGCCTTTATACTTCGCATATACCGTCTGGTACTCATCATTGTTGCCAAGTTTTTTGTGAATATACGGCGGGGTCGGCATCTCACCGATCTGATCGAGAAGGCTGTCGAAATTGCCGTCATAGTGGAATTCGACCAGACGTCCGCCGAATTCTGTCTTATCCAGCACTTTGCAGGTGCAGTTCTCTGCGAATTCGATCTCTACGCCCGGCAGTGCCTTACGGCCCGGGTTCACGAGGACTTCCCATGTATCATTGCCCTTCGGCGTGAGGAGCAGCATCTCCACCTTGCCGCCGGTATCCTTCTTCTTGCCATAGAGGCGCGCCGGAATGACTTTTGTGTTATTGAAGACGAAAACATCGCCTTCGCGGATCTCGTCCAGGATATCACGGAAATGGTGATGCTCCCACTCCCCCGTCTTCTTGTCAACCATCATCAGGCGGCAGGAGTCGCGCGGCTCTGCCGGTTCCTGAGCAATCAATTCCTTCGGTAAATCGTAATTGAATTCTTCAAGTTTCATGAATATATCTCCTTTGTAAATGGGTTTAAGGTTTAAGGGTTCAGGTTGATGGGTCCAGGGTTGTGGTAGCAACTTCGCTGCAAAATATATTCGCGGCGGAGCCGCTACCTTCATTTCTCATTTTTCCCCCTGAACCACGAAGTTTGAAAGCAGGAATGAGTGGCTAGGGATTAGGGATTAGAAGCAAGCGGTGATCGAAATAGCGCAAATGGTGCGCTGACCGTTCTGCAAGAGAGATCTGAGGGCTACGCTCGAGATGACGACGGCGCGAAGCGCTATCAAAACTCTGCGGCGCTTCCTTATTTTTTGCGCCGCACCACCATTTCGCATTTCTCATTTCTAATTTCTCATTCAAACGAGGCTTTCAAATAGAATCAAAGGACGCCCCGCCCCACGGGCTAACCCTGAACCCTGAACCTTGAACCCTTTCATTTATACCACTTTTCCACTTTTGTCCCCTGGTAGTAATGCGCGAGGATCTCTTTGTAGTAATCTTTCCCATCGCCATGCTTTTCCGCCATGGCCTCCGCGCCCCACTGAGAAAGGCCGAGACCATGACCATAGCCATAGCCGGTGATGATGAGCTGATTTCCTTTGAAAAGGATATCAAACATCGCGCTCTTGAGGCCGAAAATCTTTCTCATGGTGACTCCCGAGAGACTCACCCAGCCGCTGCTGCCGCGGCAGATGAGCTTCTTCACGCGGCCTGCCGGCGTGCGGTCACCTGCATAATGAACTTTGCCAAACTGCAGATTTGACAGCTTGATATTCTGTATCTTTCCGACGCCATAGCCGGACGCAGTCAGCTTGTCGGAAAACGCCTCCCGCGTCAGCGTGACCGTCCATGGTTTCTTTGTCTGGAGGGAGAATTCTTCGGGGACACCCTGCAGGTACGGCTTTGAAATCCCCCAGACATTTTCGCCATACTCCGTGTAGCCGCCACCATCGGCATGAAAGAGCGCATCGATCGCTTTCCCCTCATAGGTGATGACCTCGCCGCGTGTCTCTCTGACGGCTTCATCGGTCGCCTTCGTTTCTGCGCTGGCGCCTTTGTAGACTTGGCTCTCCACATCATCGGTCACATCATAGCCCGATGCGCGATAGCCGTTCCTGTGATAGAGGGCATAGGTCCTTGCAGCGACGGCCTGCGCCTTCAGTGCATCGATTTTCCAAGTGGGAATGCTTTCGCTGGGAACGACGCCGCGAAGATATTCCTCCATCGGCACCACATTCACCATCACTACACCCTCATTCCACGGGGATGGGATGAGCTTCATCTTTCCGCGATAGCGATTTCCTTTCACCGCAAAGGACGGCTCGGTCTGGACAGGCTCGAGATAAACCGCGGTACCGAGATTTTTTCCATTGATGGAAATCATCTGCCCTGCGCGTGAAATGGAGAACTCCTCCCCTTTCCGATAGGTGCTCACGGTCTTCCCATCGACCATTCCCCGGCACGCTTCGAGCCCGGTAAGAGAGAGTCGCATGCCGGAAGTGAGCCCCACTTCGATCCATGGCTCATCCATCTGACAGATGGATGCCGCTTCCTTATTCTCCACCTTTTTATTTTCTTTCTTATTCTTCTTTTCTTTCTTCTTTTTCGCTTTTTCTTTCTTAGGCTGCTTCTCTGGAGCCGCTTTCATCTGCTTCGCAGATGGACTTGCCAGCGTTTCCTTCTGCCGGATCGGAATGGTCTCTGCAGATATGACTGCCCCTATAGAAAGAGAAAAACAAGCAGCGAGACAAGCGGATATGATTTTTTTCTTCATATACATGCTCCATGATAGAGAGAAAACGGGCTGATTGATTCAGTGAGTTGTCCCTCATGAAATCAAACAACAAGGTAATGCGCGTATCCAGCGTCTCCCCTCAATATACCTTCTCCACTTTCGTCCCGGTGAAATAATGCATAAGTATGGTCTTGTAGTAATCTTTGGCCCCGCCATGCTTTTCTGCCATGGCTTCGGCGCCCCATTGCGAAAGGCCAAGGCCATGACCATAGCCATAGCCGGTGATAACGAGCTGATTTCCGCTGACAGACAGATCAAAAAGTGTACTGTTCAGGTCATAGATCTGCTGCAGACGGTCCCCCGATACCACCCGATTTCCTTTCGACCCGACAAGGGTCACGGACTTTACGCGTCCGGAAATCCCGCGGTCACTCGTCTTATGCGCTTCTCCGATATGCAGGGCTGAAAGCTTGATGCCCTTCAGCCGACCAACGTCTGCCATTTTCGTGAAGGAAGAGAGAGAAATCGTCTTCTTCCATGGGGTCGCGTACTTGTCTTCCGGCACACCTTTGAGGTATGGCACTGGCGATCCCCATACATTTTCACAGTTTTCCGTATAACCGCCGCCGCTCGCATGGAAGACCGCATCGATCGGTGAACCGCCATAAGTGACGACTTCTCCCGCCGTCTCCATGACGGCGCGGTTCGTCGCCTCTGTCTCTGCCGATACGCCGCGATAGACCTGCGTGCGTGTGTCGTCTGTCACATCGTAGCCGGCCGAGCGATAGCCATTCTTATGGAACATCGCATACGTTCTGGCCGCCACGGCCTGTGCCTTGATGGCGTCCATCTGCCAGGAAGGCACGATCTCGCAGGGCACGACGCCTTTGAGATAGTCCTCCATAGAGACCTGATTCACCAGTGTCACCCCGGAAGGAGAAGCAATGGCTTTGATCACGCCGCGATATTGATTTCCTTTCACGGCGAAGGCCGCCCCGCTGCCGCCGGACTTGAAATAGATCTTGGCCCCCGCGCTTTTCCCATTGACAAAAAGACCGTTCCCGCTTTTAGAAATGGTGAGCCGCGTCCCCGCCGGATACGAGCCGAGGCTACTCCCTGCCTCCACATGAAACGCAGAAAGTCCAGTCAAAGAGAGCTCACTTCCTGACTGAAGACCGACTTCGATCATCTGCCCCGAGGACTTCTGCTGTCCCGCTTCAGCCCTTTTTCTATGGGACTCGCTGGATGGCTTCGTCTTCTTCTGCCCCGTGGTCTTGCGGTGGATCACCCGTGGTGATTTATGGATCGTCACCATAGATTTCCCGGGAACCGGCTGCGTCGCTGCCATGGATGCCGTCCCCACCGGGAGCAGGAGAGAAAGTGACAGCAGAATAACCATGTATTTTTTCATAAACAGATACCTTCTTATGGGTGACTAGGGAAACACTGATCACATCGTTGTCAGATTTTACTCTTGAATTTTTATACATAGCGAGGAATAACTTGACGCGAATAGCGAGCTATTTAAGGAGGGTTATGACGAAGCTATGTATAAAAATTCTTGTAGAATCTGACTCTACGATTGAATCAGCGTTTCCCTAGGGAATTGTGACTGCGGTATGCCTGCATCACTTTTCCCCTTTCACAGAAAATGCGGCCCCGATATGCTCATAGGCTGCCTGTGTGGCAAGACGGCCGCGAGGGGTACGGGAGAGGAAGCCAATCTGCATGAGATAAGGCTCGCAGACATCCTCGATGGTCGCGCGCTCTTCACTGACAGCGGCAGAAATGGTGTCGATCCCGACAGGACCGCCATTGAATTTATGAATGATCGCCTTCAGGATCTGATTGTCCAGATCATCCAGCCCGATCTCATCGACATGAAGCGCCGCCAGCGCCTCTGCGGCAATCTCTGCCGTGATCGCGCTCCCCTTCACCTGTGCAAAGTCTCTGATGCGCTTCAAAAGGCGGTTCGCGATGCGCGGTGTCCCACGCGAGCGACGAGCGATCTCCTCTGCCCCGCTGTCCTCGATCTCGATCTGCAGGATGTGCGCCGCACGGGTGATGATCTTTTTCAATTCCTCCGGTTCATAGAACTGCATATGGTTCGTGATGAGGAAGCGGTCACGCAGCGGCGCGGAGAGAGAGCCTGCCCGCGTCGTCGCGCCGATCAGTGTAAAATGAGCAAGATCGATGCGGATGGAGCTGGCGCCAGTCCCCTTCCCCATGACAATATCCAGAGAAAAATCTTCCATCGCAGAGTACAGGATTTCTTCGACATTTCGATTCAGGCGATGGATTTCATCGATGAAAAGTACATCATGATCCTGCAATGTCGTCAGGATGGAGGCCAGCTCCCCCGGACGTCCGATGGCCGGACCGCTCGTCACTTTAAACTGCGAACCCAGTTCATTGGCAATGATTTTCGCCATGGTGGTCTTGCCAAGCCCCGGCGGTCCGTAGAGGAGCACATGGTCCAGCGGCTCTTTGCGCGACTTCGCTGCCTCGATGTACACCTTGAGATTCTTCTTGAAGGCTTCCTGTCCGATGTAGTCGTCCAGACGCTGCGGACGAAGCGTCGTCTGCCACTCGTCTTTTGCGGTTTCTTCGGTGGAAACAATGCGGCCCTTGCTGCCGAGCACCTCTTCTTCCTCACCGCCAAGGCTTTTGATGTATTTATTCTTCATGAAGACTCCTTTGAAAAAAGGTTCAGGAAATCGATTCTATAGATTTCAATAAGTTTGAAAGTGGCCTCGAGTGACTAGTGACTGGTGACTGAAATGCCATCTTCTGGCATCGCCGTATTTATGCTTTGCGGCGCTTCCTTATTTTTTCGCGCCGCACCATCATTTCGCATTTCTCATTTCTAATTTCTCATTCAAGCGAAGCTTTCACTCCCAATCAAAGGACGGCACACCCAAGGGGCTACCCCTATCCTCTGCTCTTCCCAAACTCCCGCAATGCCGCTCCGACGAGCTGAGAAACATTGTCATACTCACCCGCGAGCCTCTTTAAGACAGGCGCGATCTCTTCCGCCTCGTAGCCGAGCGCCATGAGTGCACGCGCTGCTTCTCCGCTCACTCCTTCATCCGGCTCTGCCGCAGAAACCGCAGGCATCTCCGTTTCGACTGAAGCAAAGACACCGACCTTATCCTTGAGCTCGACCAGAAGACGCTCCGCCGTCTTCTTGCCTATACCGGGGAGCTTTGTCAGATGGGAGACATTCTGCGCCTTCACCGCACCGATAAAAGCAGCCGGCGTCATGGCAGAGAGGATGCCCATCGCGACCTTGGGGCCGATCTTGGAAATCGAGATCAAAAGCAGAAAGAGCTCCTGCTCTTCCTGTCCCAGGAAGCCATAGAGCAGGATCGCGTCCTCACGGACTGCCATGTACGTGAAGAGCTTCGCCTCTTCCCCTTGCGCGAGCTGCTGGCGAGTCTTATCAGAAATGAAAATCCGATACCCGATGCCGCCTGTTTCCAGAAAGCAGAAATCTTTGAAAAGGGCCGTCACACGGCCTTTGATATATCCGATCATGAGAAACTATTCCTTTAAGTTTGAAAGCAGGGATGAGTGACTAGTGACTGGTGACTGGTGACTAGAAATTAGTAGCTAGGTATTAGTAGCTAGGGATTAGGTTTGCGATACGAGACCCCCGCTAGTTTCAAACCTATGCGGCGCTTTCCTATTTTTATGCGCCGCGCAGTATACATAGGGCGATGCCCGAAAGTGGAGGCTCCTAATCCCTAGGAATAGGAAAACACTGATTAAGTCGCAAAGTTCGATTTGGCATGTATTTTCATGCCATGCTTCGTCATACCTCGTCTTAAATAGCTCGCTACTCATACCTGAAACTTCAGCAGGGAGAGGCACGCAATTCATAGAGCACATCAAATATCCCCTATCCCCCCGACGTCCAATTCTTATGCTCCACCCGATAAATCACCGTAAGTCCAATGGCGAGTGCGTCGGCGGCATCATCGGGGTCGATTTTCTTCGTGATATGCATCATGCGCTTGACCATTTCTATGACCTGCTTCTTGTCAGCGCGGCCATAGCCTGTCAGCTGCTGCTTCACCTGCAGCGGCGTCACAGGGATGATGGGGACATTCTGACGGTAGCCTGCGAGCAGGATCACGCCGCGCGCCTGCGCCACCTTGATGCCCGTCGTAATATTCGTATTGAAATAGAGTGTCTCTACTCCCATGAACTCAGGCCGGTATGTCGCGATGAGCTCTGCGATACCTTCGTAAACGATGTTCAGCCGTTCGAGATCGCTCTGGTCTTTGTACGTCTCAATGACGCCATAGTTGACCGGAGTGATGGTGGTGCCATTCTTCTCGACCACACCGAAGCCGCAGCGCCCGGTACCGGGGTCAATGCCTAAGACACGCATAATTTTCTCCTTTGCATGCAATCGGTTGTATTATACCATATTTCGCAAAGACACGCAGAAGGGAACGGCGCTCTCCACGAAAAAACTCAGCCCTCTCAGGCTGAGTTTTTCTAAGGAAACACGAATCATTTCGCCAGCTTTTCTCCCGCCGCGATAATGTTTTCGATCACCATGGTCGTAGTAACACTGCCGATGCCGCCCGGAACCGGTGTGATGGCACCGGCTTTTTCCGCAACGGCTTCATAGTCTACGTCCCCCACAGTCTTTCCATCCACACGGTTGATCCCGACATCGATGACTGTCGCGCCTTCTTTCACCATGTCAGCGGTCACATAGTTTGCATGACCGACGGCTGCGACAAGGATATCCGCCTCTTTTGTGATAGAAGCGATGTCATTCGTATGTGAGTGGCAGATGGTGACGGTCGCATTCTTCGAAAGGAGCATCAGGGAGACCGGTTTCCCGATGACATTGCTGCGACCGATGATGACGGCTTTCTTCCCGTCGAGCGGGATCTGGTAGTGATCCAGAATCTCCATGACGGCGCGCGGCGTACAGCCGAAGAGCCCCGCCTTCCCCGCCATCAGGCGGCCTGCATTCGTCTCGGTGAGGCCGTCGACATCCTTATCCGGATTCATGAGGGCGATCATCTTCTCTTCGCTGATGCCTTTCGGGAGAGGCATCATCATGAGGATGCCGGTGATTTCCTGATCCTCACTGAGATCTGTCACAAGAGAGCCCAGCTCTTCCTCTGTCACATCATCGGAAGCGCGGAAGATTTCTGCATCAATGCCATAGCCTTTGGCGACCTTCTGCATAAAAGACGCGTACATGGCAGACGGCTTGGAGGACCCGGCCAGGATGATAGCGAGTTTCGGTTCATAGTGCTTCTCGCGCAGATGAGCGAGGCGCAGGTCAAGCTGCTCTTTCAGAGCAGCCGCAGTTTCTTTTCCATCTAAAATCATTGCCATCAGAAGAGCCCCGTGATATTTCCTTCTTCATCCACATCAATCTTCTCCGCAGCCGGACGGCGGGGAAGACCCGGCATGGTCATGACCTTGCCGGTCAGGATGACTACAAAGCCAGCGCCTGCAGCAATGCGTGCTTCTCTGACATGAAGCGTGAAGCCCTCCGGTGCACCAAGCTTGGTCGGGTCATCGCTGAAGGAAGCCGGAGTCTTTGCGATGCAGACCGGGACATGGGCAAATCCCATCTCTTCGATGTGCTTCAGTTCCTTGGCAGCCGCCAGATCGTATGCGACATCCGCTGCGCCGTAGATTTCTTTCGCAATGGTTTCGATCTTGTCTTTCAGGCTGCCTTCCAGATCGTAGAGGGTGTGATAGTTGGAGCCCTGTTCGATGGCAGAGAGGACTTTTTCTCCCAGCTCCAGACCACCCTTGCCGCCTTCTGTGAATACATTGGACTCTGCCACGGCGACGCCGACTTTCTGGCAGGCATCTTCGATGACCTTCCTCTCTTCTGCGGTATCAGAGGGAAACATGTTCAGCGCAACAACGATCGGCAGGCCAAATTTCTTCAAGTTGGAAATATGGCGCAGGAGGTTCGGCAGGCCTCTCTTGACTGCTTCCGGATCGGATTCTGTGAGTTCATTCTTCGCTTTGCCGCCATTCATCTTGAGCGCACGGATGGTCGCAACGAGAACCGCCGCGTCCGGCTTCAGACCGGCAAAACGGCACTTGATGTCAAGGAACTTTTCAGCGCCGAGATCGGCACCGAAGCCTGCTTCCGTGATGACATAGTCGGCGAGGTGCAGCGCCGTCTTCGTCGCAAGGACAGAGTTGCAGCCATGCGCGATATTTGCAAATGGGCCGCCGTGGATGAAGGCAGGAACATGCTCAAGCGTCTGCACAAGGTTTGGCTTCAGTGCATCCTTCATAAGAGCCGCCATCGCGCCTTCCGCATGGATGTCGCCCGCAGTGACAGGGGCATTGTCATAGGTATAGCCGACGATGATCTTGGAGAAGCGTTCCTTCATGTCGCTGATAGAATGAGCCAGACAGAGGATCGCCATGACCTCCGATGCGACGGTGATATCGAAACCGCTTTCTCTCGGTACGCCATTCGGATGACCGCCGAGGCCGACGACGATGTGACGGAGCACGCGGTCATTCATATCCATGACACGGTTCCAAACGACGCGGCGCGGATCGATGCCGAGTACATTCCCCTGCTGGATGTGGTTATCCACCATGGCAGCGAGAAGATTGTGTGCAGCGGTGATCGCATGGAGATCGCCCGTGAAATGAAGATTGATATCTTCCATCGGGACGACCTGAGAATAGCCGCCGCCGGCAGCACCGCCCTTGATGCCCATGCATGGACCGAGGGATGGTTCACGAAGGCAGATCATCGTCTTCTTGCCGAGCTGAGAAAGAGCCTGTCCAAGGCCGACTGTCGTCGTAGTCTTGCCTTCACCAGCCGGTGTCGGAGAGATCGCCGTCACAAGGATCAGCTTGCCATTCGGTTTTTCTTCCAGCTCTCTGGTGAATTTCAGAGAGACCTTCGCTTTGTAATGGCCGTAGTTTTCCAGTTCCTTTGCCGGGATGCCGATGCTTTCACCGATTTCAGTGATCGGCTTCATTTCAGCTTTCTGTGCAATTTCGATATCGCTTAACATGTGGATCTCCTTTCAAAAAAAGACATGCTCTCACAATGGCTTTCCATTTCATTATAGCATAGGTGGGTGGGGCGTGTGCCGGGGATGGCAGCACTGATTTTTTCTAAACAAAAACCGTCTGAGCAGAAGTTCTGCCCAGACGGTCGGCGTTTCAGATAGTACAGTACCCGTGGTCATTTCCACTTTGCTCCGTCAGTCCTGCCCCATCTCCATGTTGTATCCCTAGCCTACCATGGCTTCATAGCTATGTCAATGGTACATTTTAGGGAAACACGGATGTAAAAAGGCGTTCCTCACAAAGATATTGAGTCACCAGTCACCACTCACCAGTCACTAGAGCTTCATTCACTGCAATGCACCCACACGGTATCTCCCTTTTTCACATAGATGCCTGCACCGGGGCTCTGCTTATCCACGAAGCCGCTTCCTTCCGGTGCAAAGCCCAGACCGGCTTTGGTGAGCCATTCCCCTGTGTCTCGCATGGACCAGCCGTAGAAACTGGGCAGACGGAATTCCATCTCCGCTTCAGAGGGCAGCTTCGGCTTATGCGTCTCAATCGATGGAGTAACGGGTTTAGCATGGTTCTCACTGTCTTCGATCGTCGGGACAGCCAGGTAGCGCATGATCTGGGTCATGGCTTCTTTGAAAACCGGAGCCGCGACCTGCCCGCCATAGTATGTCCCCATCGGCGTATCCAGGACGACGAGACAGATGGCTCTCGGATTCTCCGTCGGCCCGAAGCCGCAGAAGGAAGCAATGTACTGGTTCTTGAGATAGCCGCCATGCTCCGCATCGATCTTCTGCGCGGTACCTGTCTTGCCTGCCATATGATAGCCAGGCACCTGCGCATTGCTGCCGCCGCCTTCAGAGACTTCCTTCTCCATCATATCCTTTACTTCACTCGCGACCGCTTCCGTGATCGGCTGCCCGCTCACTTCCTTTTCCGTGACTTTATAGTCACTGCCATCGGGATTTTTGATCGAAGCGATGATATGGGGCTTCACCATCTTCCCGCCATTGGCAAGAGCACTGTAGGCCTGCACCATCTGAAGCGGCGTGACGGCGATGCCCTGCCCGATAGACATGGTTGCAACATCAATGGGCCGCATGTTTTTCGGATCAAAGAGAAGCCCCGCGCCTTCTCCCGGAAGCTCGATCCCCGTCGGCCGTCCGAATCCGAATCGCTTCGCATAGTCGGTCATCGTCTCACCGCCGGTCAAAAGGCCGACATGTGCAAAACCCGTATTGATCGACCACTTGATGATATCGACAAGGCGCACATCTCCGTAAGATTCTTCATTCCAGTTCTTGATGGGATGACCGGATGCCCAGACCACCCCCGGGTCATGCCAGACACGCTTCGTATCGTAGGTCCCGGCAGAGAGTGCCGTCGCCGCGATGATCGGCTTGAAGGTAGAGCCCGGTTCATAAATATCGACAACGGCTCGATTCTTGAACTGCCGCTCATCCGCTTTTTCGAAATGATTCGGATCATAGGACGGCTGATTCCCCAATGCCAGAATATCTCCCGTCTTCGGATCCATGACGATGATGATGCCGCCCATCGCATGGGTCGTCTTCATCGCACGGTCAAGCGCACGCTCCGCATAAAACTGAATATTCTGATCAATGGTCAGGTACACGGAGCGTTCCTTCTCCGCCTTGAACGGAGTAAGCACTGACTTCAGGATCGGATTTCCTCTGGCATCCGTCAGGATCCGCTGCTTATTCGAGCCGCCGCGGATGAGACTGTCAAGCGACATTTCAAGACCGTCGAGCCCCTTGTCATCCATCCCGACAAAGCCGAGAACATTCGCCGCCATGGAGCCATTCGGATAGAAGCGCCGGCTTTCATCCACGAAACTCAGGCCTTTCCATTTCCTTTCCTGAATGAGAGCCTTGACCTTGTCCGAGTCTTCCGGATCCATCGTGCGCTCCAGCCATACGAAGCTCGTATCTCGCGAGAGTCGTTCCTCGATGTCTTTCTCTTTTTTGTGCAGAATCGGTGCCAGCTCCTTCGCCGCTTCTTTCGGAGAGACATTCAGCATTCCCGGGTCGCCATAGAGAGACTTCACCATGATGGAAAAAGCCATTTCCTTCCCATTCCTGTCATAGATCGTACCGCGCGGTGAGTAGAGCGTCTGGATACCCGCCGTCTGATTCATCGCCATCTCTTCATAGCGGCTGCCTTCGATGACCTGCACCCAGAAAAGACGCAGCACAAGAAGAGCCACCAAAACAATGATGGCTTTCGAGAATGCGACGCTTCTCATGCGCATTTTATTTCTGGGCTGTCCCTGGTTCATGCGAGCTCCTTTCGTGAAATGGGGCGAATGGGGTCAATGGGGTCAATGGGTTCTACGGGTTCAAGCGGTTCAAAGGGGTTGGTGCGGCGCATTTCGTCATCCTGAGCGGAGAAAAACGTCGTATATTAGAAAATGGATTATCTGAAATATGAGAACTGAGTCGAAGGATCTAAGCGCCGCGGAGTATAAATAGGGCGATGCCCGAAAAGTTCCTAGAGAGCAGGTTTCCCGTTTGGGCTTTCCTATCACCGACCGATGAACCACGAATGACAAAGATTTCTCGGCAACGCTTTCAATGACGATGCGAGAGAGTCTGATATCTACCCGTCTCCCAATCCCCAGCCACTAGTCACTAGTCACCAGTCCCTTCTAATCCCTATGTCTTTTCGCAAATCGCAGTGCTGCCTCGTGAAGTGCCTCTTCCGTATTATCCAGATTGCCATTCTGCACGCGGAAAAGCAGATTCTTCATGCCCTCTGCCACATGCGGAGCAAGAAGAGCAGGTACATCCTTCGGATAGTTGAGCTCCCTGCAGGTGACAGGCATACGTCGCGAGAGCTCTGCCATGTATTCACCGAAGGCTTCGTGACCTTCTGTCGCAGAAAGAGGCCGTCCGCAGCCAATGATATCCGCCTTGCAAAGATCTTTGAGATGGAGAAAGCTCTCCGCCATTGCTTCGGAAGAAGAGAATACATGGTCTCTTGCGAGCTGGCGTACCCATTTCTCCGCATCCGCTTCCGGTGAATTGGCAAAAAAATGAAAACGCATATGATTCTCCACCAGCCAGACCACTTCTTCCGTGAAAGCAGGAGACCGGCGCCAGCGCGTAAGGATGTCCCTTGCCATCTCTGCTCCCTTCTTATCATGACCATAGTCCGTGAGCCGGCCTTTCCGTATCGCGCGGATCCCCGGCATCCCCTTGGCTACATCATGCAGCAGCACTGCCCAGCGCAAAAGCAGCTCCGGGCTCGCTGCCTCAAGCACGGCGAGTGTATGATACCACGCATCATACTTATGAAATTCTTTTTGCTGCGGCAGCCCCACCAGATGAGAAAGCTCTGGCAGGATGGGGACTTCCGTATAGGCTCCCTTTTCCTTGATGCGGCAGGAGCAGCGAGCGAGACTGCTTCGTACCAAGAGGTCCATACCGCGAGCGGCATGCTTCGAAACGAGCAGCCGGTCCACCTCTTGGCGCACACGTTCAAGCGACAGCCCCGAGACCCGCGGGAAAGCACTCTCCATCCCCTCTACCAGCGAGCTGTCAGCCGTGAAGTCGAGCTGCGCCACAAACCGGCAGGCGCGAAACAGGCGCAGCGCATCCTCGGAGAAACGCTCTCCTGCATCCCCTACCGTCCGAAGGCGTTTCCCTGCGATATCGGAAAGGCCGTCAAACGCATCATAAAGCCGTCCGCTGCGATCCATCGCCATGGCATTCACGGTGAAATCACGGCGCATGAGATCCTCTTTCAGCGTCCCGGCAAAGGATACCTCGCTCGGCCGATGTGCATCGCTTCCATAGCTTTCGCTGCGGAATGTCGTCACTTCATAATTTTCACCGCCTATGGCAATGATGACCGTCCCGAACCGGCGTCCGCCGCCATCGATCGCTTTCCAACCATGCAAAGCAGCGATAGAGAGCATTTCCTCCGGACGCGCCGACGTGGTGATATCCCAGTCGTGCGGCGCCTTTCCCATCGCAAGATCACGGACGCACCCGCCAACGATATAGCCCTCTTTCCCCGCTTCTTCGATCGCGCCAAGAATCTGCCGTGCCCCCTCATCGATCGCTTGCCCCCGCTCATCACAAGAGCAGGCAGCAAAAGAGTTCTTCGCAAAGCAGGAGGAAATCTGACTCCACAGTCCCACGTTTTCACCTTCTTCTTCGTAGTCTTGATTTCAGGAAACACGGATTCAATCGTTGTCAGATTTTACTCTTGAATTTTTATGCATAGCAAGGAATAGGGGCGCGAATAGCGCGCTATTTAAGGAAGGTTATGACGAAGATATGTATAAAAATTCTTGTGGAATCTGACTCTGCGATTTAATCAGCATTTTCTTTATTATATACTCTATCGGGAAGAAGGGAAAGGGACGTTCGGAAGCAGGAATGAGCAAAGCCGTCAAAGCATTCTTTCATTCAAAAAAGCAGGCCGCCTCATAAGCAATCAAAAAGGATGCCTTTCGGCATCCTTCTATTCATCCTTATTCGAGTATTTTTTCTTATAGATTCGATGCGACACGCACCCGCCGATCACCAAGAGGAAAAGCAGGATGAAACGCGTGCTGTGCTCCTGAAAATAAATGAGATCATGCCCCAAAACCACCTCGATCACGACCGAGGGGATCTTACCGATGAGCGTCGCCTTGAAATGTTCCTTCGAGGACAGCTTCGACACCACCGCGACCGCCGTGAAGAGAA
>ULSB01039040.1_pt1 | contig 45362 bp, 34 predicted proteins | sample 1955741 | NCBI WGS metagenome assembly ULSB01 (sample SAMEA4835691, study PRJEB28245) | human gut metagenome | biome: gut microbiome; material: fecal sample | place: Denmark | collected 2008
GCTGACTTGTAAACAAGTGCCTCAACAGCGTCGTTTATATCATTTGTCATTTTGTCAACATCTGACTGCTGTGCAAGATCTCTATACCCTCTTAAAGCCTCAACTGCACTGTACAAGTTTGCAACGCTTTCATCTGTGTAGATAGAAAGGTCGGCAGGAATATTACCCAGCACTTCATAAACATCGCTGTAGTCAGCAGGCTCAGCACCGCAGGCAGGAGTATCGTTATTACGCTTAGTCCATACGTTTGATGAGCCGTTGAGCACATTTAAAAAGCTGTCTGTTTTCATATCGTCAATAGTAAGAGAAGCTGCTGATTCCGTATTTTTTGCTGTATTTTGTATGTTGTAGTAGCAATTTTGAATCGTACTTCTATTCATCGTATCTTGCATTGCAAAAGCATAAGCGGAAGAAGAAATATCAGATACAAGACCTGTTGCATAGCAATTCTTTACAGTGCCATAATAGTTATTGCTTGCAGCGTCAGTACCCATGAATGACGCACCAACAAAACTATTGCTTACATCACCCTTTGCATAGCAGTTGCTGATGTTAAGACCTGAGATGTTTCCAACAAAGCCGCCTGCATATTCTGCACCTGTTATATTGCCTGTGGCATAGCAATTTTCTATCAAAGTTTCATCAGTTGTCACTCCATTACCTATTCCAACGAAGCCGCCTACTGCAATGCCACGTCCGTTTCCTGTTACCTCAACAGAAACGTCTGCACCGCAATATTTAGCAGATGAGCCTTTTGCGAGCGTACCAACAAAGCCACCAACATTGCCCTTTTTTGTTGATTCCTCTATCTTTCCGGAAACACGGCTGTGGCTCACTGTTGTACCTCCGTCCTGAATGCCTACTAATCCGCCTATGCTGTTAAGAGCAACATAGCTGCCGTCAGAGCCTGCTTTCATGTCAAGACCGATAACAGTACAATTTACTATATCGCCCATAGAATAACCTACAAGCGCACCTCCCATGCGGAAGCCATATCCACTGCTGTGATTTCCGCCAACATAGTTTATAGAAACATTTTCAAGAACTACGTCCTCGATAGTGCCGCTGGTCGCACCGAACAAGCCACACACATCGCCACTGTATGGCGATGTTTCTGTTCCAATGGTAAGATTTTTGATAGTATAACCATTTCCGTCAAAGTTGCCAGAGAAAACAAAATATTCATGACCACCCATAATAAGGTCTGCCACTGTGTAGCCTATCGGTGTCCACTCTTTTCCACCGAGGTCGATATCCTCTGTAAGCTCAAAGTATGTGCCTGCATATTTTTCACCATATTCCTCTGCGTTCACTCTTTCCGCAAAATATGCAAGCTGTGAGCCAGTAGCTATTTGATAAGGGTCGTCTTTTGTGCCTTTTCCTCCTGCAAAAGATTCCGCTACAGAGCCGTCCCAAACCTCTGTACCATCAGCAAAAACAGAAACAGGCACTAAGCTTGCCGCAAGACCCATCGTCACCAAAAGGCTTAAAATCTTCTTTTTCATTCTAATTCCTCCATTATATTTTTCGGGGTTGATATTTCTTTTTTACTCAGAGCATAGATTTTTCACGATTATTTTAACACAACCCACACACTTGTCAACAAGTTTGACACAAGCCGTCAAAAATCTGCACAAGCGGTATTCATTTAAACAGATAATGTATGAAAGTCCCACTTAATTGCTTTATATATCTATTTAATGGATATATTACTTTTTCTTCTTAGCCATGACCACAGCCGCACCGCTCAGAAGTGCAAGAGCGAATGCTCCGCCTGCAACACCGGTCGATGGGTTTGTGTTTGAAGCGTTTGAAGCCGCCTTTGAGCTGCTGTCTGCCTTGCTGTCGGCTGATGAGCTGTCAGAAGCGGAACTGTCAGGCTGTGAAGAAGCAGGTGTTTTCTTTACAAGGTTTGCCACAGCGTCATTTATAGCCTTTACCATAGCGTCCACATCAGCCTGCTCTGTGATGTTCTTTGTTCTGTCAATAGCGGCAAGAGCCTTTTCGACTTCTGAGAAGTCCTCATAATCGTCTTTGTTGAGAGCCTTTGCGGCTTTCTCTGCCTTGTCAAGCTCTGTATAGTCTGCTGACTTGTAAGCAAGTTCAAAAGCCTGTGTATGTGTTGCGATATCTGCTGAAATAGTTATTTCCTTGCTGAGAGGCTCGCAATCGTCAGCAGTTACCTCTACTGTGTAAGTGCCTGCTGTAAGCATTGCAGTATTGCTTGTTATCTCTTTTCCGTCTACCTTTATTACAACATTTTTCAGGTCAGCAGGTATTACTTCAAAATCAGCTGCATATTCCTTAGTTGGCAGGACAGGTGTTTTTCCCTCAACATACTGATACTTCGCACCGCCAGCTGTCAGCTCGTCATAAAATTCTTTTGTTGTCATATAGTCATATGGCTTTGATATGCCTGCGTTTATTCCCTTTCCGCAAGCTTCAACATCTTCTGTTTCTGTGAAATAGTTGTTTTTAAAGTCAGGTGTAGACGAGGAATCTTTTCCCACTATTCCGCCGAAACGTGTATATGGCTTTTTGGCTGAATACTGTGAAAGGTCAATTTCTCCTGCAAAATAGCAATCACTTACAGAACCGCCAGCTACTGAACCAACAATACCGCCTACATCTGTGGTTCCGTTGCCAACCGGCGTGAGTTTTCCTGTAACATAGCTGTTTATGACCTTGGAATCGCCATACAAACATCCTACGATACCGCCGGCGTCTGGTGCAGCATATACCATATCGCCTGTGCTTGAACAATAGCGGACTTCCGTTCCATTCTGTGCATATCCAACTATACCGCCCACATAAAGACTTCCGCTGTCGCCTGAGATAGTTATGTCTGCTGTGTTCTCACAATATTCAAAAGTTGTGGCGTCTGCCTGACCTACCATGCCTATTAAGCCATAAACATATTTGCCGTTATTGTTGAAAGATACGTTTGACACACAATCAGTAATAGTACAATCACCTGCAAATCCTGCAATAGTGCCATAAAAAGTATAGTCGTTATCAGTATTTGTCACATCCAGATTTCCCTCTATAGTCAGACCTGATACCTCTGCTTCCTCAATATCGCCAAAGAAACCGACCAACACGTCTTTACCATAAATAGACGTAAAATCAATGTTTGAAATAGTATGACCGTTTCCGTAGAATTTGCCGCTGAAACAATGTTCAATATAGCCGTTTTTACCGATAACGTTTCCGATAGGCGTCCATACAACACCTGTCAAGTCAAGGTCATTTTCAAGAACAACAACTGCGTCCTTATTCTTGTCATAATCTCCGTTGTTTACCGCTTTTGAAAACGCCAACAGGTCGTCAACAGTTTTTATTACCGTCTTATTGTCGTCTGCAAATGCCGTTGTCGGCACAAACAAAAGACAGCCCGTCACCAAAAGACTTAAAATTTTCTTTTTCATTCTAATTCCTCCATAATATTTTTTGTTGCTGATATTTCTTTTTTTACTCAGAACATAATTTTACTCGATTATTTTAACACGGCCTACACACTTTGTCAATAGATTTGGCACAAACGGTCAAAAATCTGCACAAGCGGTAACAAAATAAATGAATAATGCTTGAATTTTGCTTTGATGTGTGTTATTATATATTAAGAAATCATGTATAAGAAAGGATTTTTACAGTATGAGAGTGGCATTGGTAGACGATAATAAAAACGACCTTGCACTTCTTCATGAATATATTTCCGAACAAACCGCCCACAGCTGTCAGATAGATACGTTTTCAAGCGGAGAAAGCTTTTTGTCATGTTGGCAGATGGGAGCTTATGATTTGGTGGTGCTTGATATATTCATGGGGAAAATGACAGGGATAGAGGTCGCAGAAAAGCTTCGTGAAACAGACAAAAACGTGCATATCGCATTCGGCACCTCAAGCAACGAGTTTGCAAGCGAAAGCTACGACCTCAACGCCTGCTACTATCTTTGCAAGCCCTTTCAGGCTGACAAAGTAAAAGCCATGCTTGACCGGATCGGTTCTGATGAAATTGATCGTATGCGTTCAGTTAAGCTTCCCGACGGTCAGAACGTGATACTCAGAAATGTTATCTACATAGACTGTGCGTCACATATCGTGACTATCCATTGCACAGACGATGAAAGCATAGTTTCAAGAAATTCTTTCGCTGAGATCGAGAACATTTTTTGCAGTCATTCATACTTTTACACCTCCACCAAAGGCGTCATCGTGAATTTCTATGAGATAGCCCAGCAAAAAAGCGACCTTTTCATAATGAGCGACGGCACACATATCCCCATAAGCCGCCGAAAATCCAGAGAAACACTAGACGCCTTCGCTCAGTTTCGCTTCAGTGATCTGCGAAAAGGCGGTGAGCAGTAATGCCTCCTTTATACCGCCTTGTGGAAGTGGGCATATATTCCCTTCTGAATTTTCTGCCACTTATGGTGCTTGCCCTTTATCCCTTCCGGCATAGGCTTCGCTTTTCCAAAACAGCTACTGTGGGACTTGTTGTGGCTCTTTCACTGGTGCAGATATTTTTAGGCTGGCAGGCGGCATTTTTCAGCACAAATGCAGGTCTGCTAAGTGCAGTCAGCACCCTGCTCTATGCGGCTTTTTACTTTTTCGCTGTGAAGGTCAAGGTCGGCAAAACAGGCTTCACACTGCTTCTGCTTTCAAATAACGCAAGCTTTATCGTCATTACCTCAAAATGTCTGGAGGGCATTCTGTTCCCGTCACTTGCCTATGAGTCATACCGCTGGTCGTTTTCCCTTTGTATGCTTATGACAGAAGCCGTGATATGGGGACCGCTTTTTATCTACATGAAAAAGGTCTACACACCTGCGGTGGAAAGAGAGCCGTCAGGTCTGGAGTGGCGCTATCTTTGGCTTATCCCATTTACGTTCTATATAATATGGTACTATACTCTCTACGGCAACTCTACGAAAAGCAGCTTAGAGCTTGCTCTGGAGCCAAAGAACACCATAGCTCTGTTCTTTATAAACGCAGGGGCGTTTCTGGTGTATTACATCGTGGCACGGCTGGTCATCGAACAGCAGAAAAATCTGCGGCTTCAGGAAAATAACCACCTGCTTGAAATGCAGAACCTGCAATATGACTATTTGCAGGATAAGATAAAAGAAACAAGACGCTATAAGCATGATGTCAGACATCATATCGCTCTTATGCAGGAGCTTCTGAAAAAGGGCGAATACGATAAGCTTTCGGAATATCTCAATTCTTTCAGGGATTCTATGCCCGATATATCAGAACACATTTACTGCAAAAACATATCTGTAAGCGCACTTCTTGCATATTTTGCTCAAATAGCGGAAAGCAGCGGCATTGAATACAAGGTGAGCGCTGACATCCCAGATGATATAAAAATAGACATAACCGACCTCTCTGTGCTTTTCGGAAATCTTATCGAAAACGCCATTCACGGCTGCGTGTCTGACAGTGCAAAGAATAAAAAAATAATAATCAGAGCAAAGGCTGACAGCTATTCCCTCTGCCTGGCGGTGGACAACACCTTCACCGGAACTATCCTCACCGACCCAGAAGGCGGTTTCCTTTCCTCAAAACGCAAAGGCAAAGGGATTGGAACAGAGTCTGTCAAGAACATTGCCGCAAAATACAATGGCGTAGCTAAATTTGAATACGGTGACGGAATGTTTTACGCTTCCGTAATGCTAAACATATGAAAAAGGCGGAAAGCTCGCAAAGAGCCTCCGCTTTTTCTGTTATATATAGTATATCCGTTTTGCTGTTCTTAATTGTCGCTTATATCACACACTGCCACGCTTGTAACAGGGTCAATGTCAGAGATGTCAACGCCGTATTGATATGGGTTGAGTTCAAAAGTCTCGCTGTCCGTCTGAGCCTGCATTCTTTTATATGTTTCATCAAGCTGTTCGTCAGTGAGGTCAAAGCCGAACCACCATGTTCTGCCGTTTATTGTCGCTGATACGATTCGGTTTCTGTCTGTATTTGAAAGATACATAAGTGGCTTTTCACCCAGAGCGTTGCAAAGCTCGTTGTATGTCATGCCCACATAGATATTCTTTGTGATGTATGCACCATTGTAAAGCTCCACCCTTGTGACAGGCAGGCTTTCGTCAACATAGCCCTTGCCTGTTTCGGTATTCAAAGCCGCCCTGCCGAAGTGATACTGCGGAAAAGCCGAGCACTGATACATAGAATCATAGCCGTTTTGAACGAATGTTGGATAAACAAACTCATAGTTGTTGTCTGCCATTTTGAGCATATCCCCCACTGTATTTGAAAACAGCTCCTCGCCTGGTTTGTCTGCACTTGGGAGGACAGCGCTTGTATTTTCGCCTTGCGTATCTGTAACAGGAGTATCGGTTTGCACAGGTGCAGGTGCAGTTGTCACGGCGGTGTCTGTTACCTTTTCAGGCTCGCTTGACGGCTCAGATATGCTGTCTGTTTCAGCTTTTGACGAACTGATTTCAGGTATCATCTCTGATGAAGCGTCTGCCATACTGCTGTCAGAAAGGTCAAGGCTATCGTCATTTAAGCTGTCTGAAGCACTGCTGTCATCGTGAACGCCGAAGCCGTTGTTGTTCACTCCACGGAGAGCCAATGGTATGCTCACTGCCACCACCACAGCCGCCGCAGTTCCCACTATCTTTATAGCAGCGGAAGAGGTTTTCAACGCTGTAACAGGTGAAGCCGCTGTCATTGCATACTTTTTCGGCAGAGCCGCTCTCATCATTGCGCTCATAGGCACAGCCGCAAATGCGCCGCCCTCAAAGATACGCTCTATCTCTTTCTTTATCTTTGCCCTCGCCTTAAAAAGCTTCTGCTTGGCGGCATTCTCGCTTATCTCCAAAATCTCGGACACTTTTTTCAGCGGCATGCCGTCATAATAATAAAGTATCACCGCCGACCTCTGCTCAGGCTTCAGCCCCTCTATGACCTTTTTCAGACAGCGTTTAAGCTCCTTGCTATCGGCATAATCCTCAGGGAGCATAACAGTATCGTCAGCATGGATATCCTCGCTGAGGTTTTCGTCATCAAGGCTTATGTTATCCTCTCTGCCCTTTTGTCTGAAATACATTCTGCACTTGTTGAAAGCGATAGAGTGAAGCCACGTTTCATAATGCTCAGGCTCTTTCAGCGACCCTATCCCCTCCATTGAAGCCAAAAAGCTGTCCTCGGTGATATCCTCTGCGGTATGCTTATCCCCAACGTTTTTCAGCACGAAGAAATAAAGCTTCTCGTGGAACTCTTTGTACAGCTTCTCAAAAGCTGTCTTTTCGCCATTCTGAGCCTTTTCTACAACGGCTCTCAATTCATTCTTGTTCATTCACATATCCCTCCAAGACAAGTATGCGTATCAACCTTTTCATCTGCGCCTCTGCCTCCTCGTCTGTCTGACGAGTTTCCTCGTTCATGGACCTTAGGACAAAGGCGATGACATCTCCAAGCTTTGCATTTTTCATTTTTATCTCCGTTTCATGCTCTCTCGTTTTTGCCCTTTCATATACTTAGTTGCAGTTATCCCGATATGGTTATCATAACATCACACTTTTGTATATCTGCACAAAAACGCACCCCACAGCCTATGAAAAATGCACAACCTTATGACGCATACTGTCTTAATACTCATTATACTATATTTATGTATATTAAGCAACTATTTTTCAAAACTTGCCATAATAGATAATTCACATATCATTTATAAAATGTTTCTTGTATCTTTTGTGCAAAATGCTATAATCTAATTGAAAATACGGAGAGAATTCCGTATAAAGTTAATAAATCAAACAAATCGGAGGTAATTCATTATGATGGGAAGACTCAGAGCAATGCGTGAGCCGCTCAAATATGTTCAGGGCAGAGATGCTACACTTAAGTTTCATGAAGAAATGGGCTATATGGGCAAAAGGTGGCTGTTTGTATGTTCAAACAGTGGCTACAAAGCCTGTCATGACAAGATAGAAAAAAGCTTTGGCGAGCTTGACGATTACAGACGCTATGAAGTATTTGGTGGTATATCAAGCAAGGGCGAGATAGCCAAAATGGAAGAGATAGTAAAGGCTGACAACATCGACACAGTAGTTGCAGTTGGCGGCGGAAGCGCAGTTGATACTGCAAAAGCTACAGCATACTACACAGGCAAGCACATTGTTATCGTGCCTACAGTTGCGGCAACAGATGCGCCATGCACAGGTCTGTCAGTAATATACAATGATGACCACAGTTTTGACAAATATCTTTTCTATCCTACCAATCCAGACGCAGTAATGGTAGACACAACAGTTATCGCAAACGCACCTGTAAAGTTCCTTATTGCAGGCATGGGCGATGCACTTGGTACATATTTTGAGGGCAGAGCTTCCATAAGAACAGAGTCTGCGAGCCTTGAAGGCACAGGCATCACAAGAGCAGGACAGGCACTTGCAAGGCTTTGCTATGACACGCTGAAAACATACGGCAAGCAGGCAGTTGAGGCTTGCAAGGTACACGCAGTTACACCTGCCCTTGAAGCTATCTGCGAGGCTAACGTATATCTTTCAGGAGTTGGAGCAGACAACGTAAACTGTGCGGCTGCACACTCGTTCTACAATGGCGTAACATCATTGGGAATCAAGCATGCAGACCACGGCTGTTGTGTAGCCCTTGGTACACTGGTTCAGCTTGTACTTGAGGGTGCGCCAAAGGAAGAGTTTGAAGAGGTACAGAACTTCTGCCTTGAAGTGGGACTTCCTGTCACACTCGAGGAGATAGGTGTAACTACACCTGAGCAGGTAGAAACTATCGCAAAGAACGCTTGTATCCCAGGCGAAACTATCCACAATCTTGCAGGCGACGTACAGCCTATCGAGCTTTATGACGCTATCATGCAGGCAGACGCAATGGGCAAGATAGCGCTGGGAAAATAAAGAATAGTGTTAATTTGAAATGATATTGCCACCCACAGCTGATTTTGGCTGTGGGTGGTTTTTTTGAGAAAAGGCGGACAGCTCATAGGAGCGTCCGCCTTTTATATCATGGTATTGTAATCTGCTTATTCCTCGTTGTAAAGTGCGTTCGATTCCCTACTTATCATACTTATTTAAAATATAAATTCGTTCCAATATCCTTCCCTTGTTCTTTTCTGACAATATTCTGTAGTTGTTAATAAGATTAGTTTCGTCATCATCTAAGCTTGACTTGGTAAGACCAATTTTGTCATTCGTCCTGCCTGCAATATAGTCAAGAGATACATTATAGTAATCGGCAAGTTTTACCGCAATATCAAATGGGATCTCACTTTCACCACACTCATATCGGCGATATTGCGTTGTATGCATATAAAGGATATCTGCTACTTGCTTTTGTGTAAGGTCTGCGTCCTCACGCATATCTCTTATTCTTTGGTAAATGTGCATAAAAAGTCCTCCATTAATTCATTAAAAATATTCTATTACAAAAACACAAATTTGTGTTGCTTTTTTGCATTATGTGTGTTATAATAAGCTTATAAAAACACACATTAGTGTTATTATGTACTATCTTATAGTAAAAAGAAGTATATAAATTGAAATTTTAGGAGGAATCAAAATGATCAAAAAAATTTTAGCCAGTACATTAGCTTTAGCTCTTGTTTTCGGTATGGCGACAGTAAGCAACAACTTTGCTGATTTTGGCACAATCAATTTTATTACTGCAAGCGCTGATAATGTAGAAAGCGGTGAGTATCAGGGGTGGAGTTATGTTTCATATACATCTGACGGGACTGTATATACCCAGATTTATAAATATGACGGCGACGCCGAAACTGTAACTATACCTGCGCAGATCAACGGAAAAACTGTAACAAGTATTGACCCTACTACAGCATATGGAAATGGCAGTATTTTTCGAGGCACTGATGTAAAAAAGGTCATTATTCCGGCAGATTTTGAAGGCAAAATTAACGAAAAAACTTTCTGGGCTGCCAAGACCATAACAGAGATAATTGTTGAGGAGGGAAACCCGAACTATTCTTCATATGACGGAATGTTGTTTTCTAAGGACATGACGGAACTTCTTGACTGCCCTGAGGGAAAAAGCGGAAAGGTCGTTATCCCAAGCGGAGTTAAGTCATTAAAGGGGATTGAAGGTTACAATAATCTTGGACCTTTTGAGGACTGCAATAATATAACCGATATCGAGATCCCTGACAGCGTAGAATATATTAACGACCGTACATTCAGAGCCTGCAAGAGTTTGAAAGAAGTACACATACCTGCTAATGCAGAATTTTGTAACGGGGGTTACCTGGATGTATCAGATGCTTTTTATTGGTGTGATAGTCTTGAGAGTATAACAGTTGACAGTGGCAATGATAAATGTGGTTTTGTCGTTGATTCAGGTGTAGTATTGGATAAAAAAGATAAAGCTAAAATGTTATACGTTCCGCCAAAAGCAAAGAATATCAATATTCCTGCTGAAGTGACAAGTTATGGTGACGGTTTAGGTTACAGTAGAACATTAGGAATATTAAAACAAAATATAAGCAAAGCACTTCCAAATATAACAATAGATGAAAATAATACAAAATTCACTATAATAGGAAACGGCTTATATGAAAAAAATGACGACGGTTTATCGCTCATATGTTATTATAGTGACGCAGACGAATTTAATATTTCGACTGATACTGTATCCATTAATTTAGCTGGTAGTGGAGCACTTTTAAAGTTCCCAGAAATTACAATTCCCGAAGGCGTAAAATACATTTTTGGAAGCTCGTTTGAAGAAAATAGCAGCCTAAAAAAAGTAAACTTACCAAGCACACTAGAAAGAATTGGATCGAGTGCTTTCGCTGGCTGCACAAATCTAAAATCAATAACTCTGCCAGATATCCCTGTAAGCGATAAAGATAATTATTTGATAAATATAGGTGCATTTGCATTAGGCTACGATATTGACAGTTCGATGAGATATGTAAAGATGAGTGACTTCATAATATACTGCAATGAGGGCACAGACGGAGAACGTTATGCTATCGAGAACGGCTTTACATATAAAAAGCCTGGAAGTGATGATTCATCAAGTCTGCCTGACAGTTCAAGTGATACTGACCCAGACTCATCTTCTGATAACTCATCTGATATTTCCAATGACAGTTCCTCTGATGTTTCCTCCGATACAACAAGCAATTCGGATAATTCATCAACAGCTTCATCTGATTCATCATCAGGCGCAAACTCTGTTGCTTCAAACAGCAAATCTTCATCAGCTTCAGACAAGGTATCTTCTTCAAGCACAACTAACCCACACACAGGTGCAGCAGCCGCAGCCTTTGCAGGCACAGCTTTGCTTGGTATGGCGGCGGTAGTTGCTACCAAAAAGAAAAAGTAAATATATCCTGATAAAAAAGCGTACCGCAACCCAGCGATACGCTTTTTAAAATCCAATTATTTCTTAGTGGTCACATTTTTCACACTCGACCAAGCACCATAATACTTAGTACCCTTTACAGTTGTGTACGAACGAACACGAACGTAATATTTCTTTTTGCCCGAAAGCTTTGAAACAGTGGTCTTGTCGGTCTTGTTGTTTTTTATGGTAACTTTCTTTGCACTTGTGAACTTTGAGTTGGTGGCATACTGTATCTCGTATCCAGTAGCAGAACCTTTCTGCGCCCAATCCACAAAGAATGCCTTGCTCTTAGCAGTGAGCTTCTGTATCTCCTGCTTGGCAGGATTTATCTTGAACGTCTTTGTGATAGTGCCTGTGTAAGAACCTTTTCCTGTTATTTTTACAGTGGCAGTGCCAACTTTTTTGTTGTTGGAGTAGGAAACTGTGTAGTCAGTGCCATTTTTCAGCGTTTTGCCATTGTATTTAACAGTAATGCTCTGAGTGATGTTCTTGCCCGTGTATGACTTGTTTGAAATGCCTGAAATGGTGGCTTTCTTGAAGTTATTTTTGATACTGTAGGTCTTAGAAATTGAGCCTGTGTAATTGCCCTTGCCTGTGATAGTGACCTTTGCTGTTCCTATCTTGGTGTTGTTGCTGTACGAAACAGTGTAATCAGTATCCTTTTTCAAAGTCTTTCCACCGACTTTTACAGTAACGGACGGAGTTTTTGCCTTGCCATCATATGCATAGGTCGAAGTGGAAAGTGTCACGCTTGCCTTTGAAATGCTAATTCTTGAAAGTGCAGGAATTTCAGCCGTTTCAAGGACTTTCTTGCAGACTGTACATTCCTTGTGTTTTGAGCCTTTAACTCCGATAGAAGCCGCCTTGTCGACTATCCAACCGCTTGACTTGTGACCTGTGGCATTTATCACTGTCTGAACCTTGATAACAGTATTGCAAACTGAGCAATGTGAGCCGTCTGTTTTGCCTGCGATGGTGCAAGTAGCAGGATAGCCCTTGTCGGTAACTGCGGTGTGACCCTTTGCAGGAAGCTTTTCTGTAACTGTCGCATTGCACTTTGTGCAAGTCTTTGTTTTTGTACCCTCTGATGTGCAGGTCGGCTGTTTTGTTACAACAGAATTTCCGTAGCTGTGACCTGTTGCTTTTGTTGTGCTATCCTTGTATGAAGTACCGCAAACAGAACACTTGTGGAGTGTGTAGCCGTCAGTAGTGCAAGTAGGTGCAACAACTGTGTCAGCATATTTGTGTGAAGTCTTTGGTATAGTTTCTGTAACTGTCGCATTGCACTTTGTGCAAGTCTTTATGGCAGTACCCTCTGATGTGCAGGTCGGTTGTTTTGTTACAACAGAATTTCCGTAGCTGTGACCTGTTGCTTTTGTTGTGTTGTCTTTGTATGAAGTACCGCAAACTGAACACTTGTGGAGTGTGTAGCCGTTAGCAGTGCAAGTAGGTGCAACAACTGTGGTTGTGTAGCTGTGGGAAAGCTTTGCAATTGTTTCTGTTACTGTTGCTCCGCACTGTGTACAAGTTTTTGTTTTTGTACCCTCTGATGTGCAGGTCGGCTGTTTTGTGATAACAGCACTGCCATATGTGTGGCTCGTGCATCCGCAGGTGAATTTGTATGTCTTTGCTACAGACGGATTGTATGTAGGATAAATTTTTACAGTGAGTGAACCGCCGTTTTTGAATGTGATACGTCTGATATCATTAGCATAGTTTTCAAGCTTATTTACACTTACCATGCTGCGATCAGAAAATTCAACTGTGTAGTCTGTATCGTCATAAAGCCAGAAATCAATGCTGTCGCCCACACTGAACTGAGTTTTGCTCAATACGCTTGAAAAGGACGTATTCGAAAGGTCTGTGCGCCAATAAACAGTGGTAGAGGTCGGTACTGTGAACTTATTCACATAACCGCAAGACTTGCAGGTCTGTGTTACAGTGCCGTCAGTTTTTGATGCGTACTTTGTTTCGTAGTCATGACCTGTTTTGACGTCAACCGTCTTTATATCGTCAAGATTTGAAAGGTTCAGGGAGTTGAAGGTCACGTTATTTTTATCGTAAACATACCAAACTGCTCTGCCGTTTTTGATAACAGGCTGGCAATCTGAAAGGCTTCCCTCAAAGGTGTGTATACTGCCGTTTACTGTGCCGTCAGCGTTTAGCTTCACACAGCTTACCTTTGTATCTCTGGCCCACAATAGCAAAAAGCTGTTATTATTTATCTTCACAAGCTGTGGAGCAGAAGCTGAGTCTGTACCCTCTGCATAAGAAGTTATCTTATTGAGCTTGTTTGTGGAAAGATCCTTTGAAACAGCGGAAACGTAGACGTTTCGTGTTTCTGACGTATTGATATAATCAAGGTCAACTGTACTCTGTGCCACGATATAGCTTGATGATGACACATCAAAGCCGCCTATAGCCGCACCTGTATAGTTATAGTGACCGGCGGTATATTCAGGGTATGTTACAACGTCGATATTGCTGACCTTATCAAAATAGCTTGGGAAGAATTTGCCTGTAGTAAAATCAGAATTATACTTCACCAGAACGGCAGAACGTGGATGAGCGTCACCATGGTCGAGGGCGACTATATGGTTGCCGTCGGTTTTTATAAACTGATTGAAGGAGTGGCTAACATAGCCATAATCAACGTTCATGACGCCGGTATATGAATCAGTGATAGTCATTGAAGGCATATCCACTTCAATGGTAACATTAGACTGATGATTATTGCCGTCGCTTGATTTATACATTTCGTGGCAGGTCCTCACAAGCAGGTGGTCACCGCTATGGGTCATTCTTGCCGAGCCTGCATCGAATGGAACTGTAGTGTTAGCTCCATACAGACCGCAGGACTTTATTTTGTTCCAATTCTTATCATACTTCGTGATACGGAAAACCTCGAGGGAGTCGTTTTGTTTCGGATTTTCCTGACCGCTAAGGACATAATAATTATTGCCGGAGTCATAGAAAGCACCAAAGATCGGCAGTTCATTGTCGATAAGCTTAGTGCTGAGCGGTTCAAAATCAGGGCTGTAATATTCCACAAGGAGCTTGCCCTCGATAGCGCCTGACTGGACACGCATATAATTGCCGTTGTCGCACACTGTCAGGTAAGATTTCACTGTGTCAGACCATTGCACATAGTCCTGAGCATTCACATTAGAGCCTGAATACGCAACACATTGCGCCACGGCAAAGGCACTGAACGATCCAGCAGACACAGCAGTAGAAACAGCCATTGCGCCAGACAGGACAATGCTCAACATTCTTTTCTTCATATTCATCGATTTCATCACCTCATACAAAAACTTTCAAACGAGAACACCTTTATATATATAATATCACAACGCAAGGCGTATGTCAATGAAAATAAGTTACAATGAGAATGATTTCAATAAATTCGTCATACGCCAAAGGTCAACGCAGTAAAAAGAGCAAAGAGGATACAAAACAGAAAAAAACGCCTTGACAAGGTTTGATGGGTGTGATATAATATTACAGTGGTATTTCGAGGTGTGGCTCAGTTTGGTAGAGCGCTGCGTTCGGGACGCAGAGGCCGTGGGTTCAAGTCCCGTCACCTCGACCAGTCACTCGCCGTGACGGGCATTGTCCGTCATGGCTTTTTTATTATCAGAACTTAACGCCGCAGGGGGAGTTTTTGTATTACCTAAAAAAGTAGGGTTATGCTTTGAGGAATCGAAAAGCGTAACCCTTTTTATTTTGGTCGAAACGCAGGCTTGAACCCACTGTTCAACGTCCCGTCACCTCGACCAGTCACTCGCCGTGACAGGCATTGTCCGTCATGGCTTTTTTTATTATTAGAACTTAACGCCGCAGGGGGAGTTTTTGTATTACCTAAACAAGTAGGGTTATGCTTTGTGGAACCGAAAAGCGTAACTCTTTTTTTGTATGCTCCACATAGCAAAAGTGCCTTATGACTAGCATTAAGGCACTTTATCGATTCAATCTTTCCCCCAACCTCTCCGAAATCTCCAGGACAAGCTTCTGATCCTTCTCAGAAAGCCTCGATACGCTGTCCATGATTTTCTGTGTCAGAGCAGGATTTTTGCTGCCATCGTCGAAAAACTGCTGATGATAAAGATATAGAGCAGATAAAACAAACCATGCTTGAACGTGTCGAAAGTATCGAGCCTAGAATAAGAGATTATGCAGAAGAATGGCATATCAACATATTCAGACAAAAAGATCTCCGTTGGAGATATAAGAAAAACTCAGCTTATCACTACCTATGGTGTTGGCGCTATAGTTGACTTTAAGAACGATACTGTTGTTATCGCTTCTACAGACGATTGGGACTATTCCCCTAATGACGCTGGTGAGGTAGAAAATCGAAAAATATTCAGCTTTTTAAGGAGCTTCATCAGCTTTATGCTGCTAAGCGTTTGTAGATATCCGCACCACATTGCATACAGCGCTCTGATTTTCACTTGTCCTATTTCTTCTTTCCAAAAAACAAATTAAACAGAATATCCACCACATCTTTTACAGGAATGAATATCACCGCCGCCTCTTGTCCCCCAAGAGAGCGGCGGTATCTACACTACGCTACTTTTCAGTAAGATATTCATTTCTGTCAAACAACTGCTCAATTGAAAGATTTTTAAACCTCGGAATGTTGTATCCAAACGGCGAGTTGAGAGCCTTTACAAAGTCTTTCGTATAGCCGTGATTTTTTAAAAGATCGTCCTCATACTTTATTTTATCTTCTTGCTTTGTGTCATCTTCCCTTTTCGTGATACAGCGCTGCATAACATAATGATAAATGGAGAAGTAAGAATCCACTGTACGAATATCTCCTATGTATTCTTTCAGTTCACGAACTACAGTAAGATGAGCAATACAGTTGCGGTATTTTCTTGTCATGCTGCTGTCTGCATTATTGATATCAACTTCAACGCACTTGCGCAGCCGCTTGTTCTTTTTCAAGAACAAATTCGGCGACTCATCACGATTATCACAAAGTTCACAAAGCGTCTGTGAAAGTATCCTGTAGTCATTTTTCAAGTTCTTTGAAGCCAACTCAGGAATTATCTCCTTATACAGCCCAAAATCACGTTCAAGGCAGTGTATCGCAATAACATACCTTGCATTGACATTCACAAGATTTTTCACCAGCAGATACATGACCGTAAGATAAAGCCCGATAACAGCCTTTGCCCTCTCCTTAGCCACGTTTTCTCTGCCCTTTGCCTGCTGTTTCACATTTTTGAAATCATCAAATCTGATGTTCTTTATCATTCTCGCAAGCTCACTGCGCTTTACTTCCAAAGAACTGTTCATGTCAGGAAATTCCACACAGCTCTTGTAATAACGCTCTATCTGCGTGTCAGGGATACCACCGAGAACAAACATGACAACTTTCTCATTCTTAGCCACTTCTCTTATCTTCTGAGCGTTCGCATACTTGATAAGGTATACAAACCGAGAGGACTCGATAACATTGTTTGTTATGAAATTTCTCAGACCATGTATGCCCTTGCCTTTTTCTTTAAGTTTTAAAATCTCGCTTATCCTATCATCCGTGATATTGTCGTCTATACCGAGTATAGTCAGTGCGTCACGGAACATCGTAAGCTTCGCTGAAGCCGCAGGCTTTCTCATGGAAGCAATGTTCTTTACGATAAAAAGCTCGTTGGTTATCCTCTGGCTGTCATTGAACAGCTTGTAGCCCGCCGTAAGCTCACACTCAACATCAACAGCAGAGCTTTTCATTATCTTCAAAAACTCCTTGATGTTATCAAACTTGCTGATAAGCGTTGTAAGAAGATCGTTTATCTCCTTGCCGTCAAGAAAATATGTGAGCATATATATCATTTTGGAGAAATACAAAAGGTCAGACGCATTCTTCTTTTCACTGTCAAGAATTTTCTCATCAAAATCCATGTCAGCCTTGCCAAGCTCCTTGATAACGTCACCGTTCATGTGGTCGGCGATATTTTCAAAATCATTTCTGAATTTGCCCCAAAGCTTTTCCGCTTCATCAGCATATATCCCCTCTTTTTCATCATCGGTCATTGAAAAACGCAGTTTGCGCACAAGAGCTTCGCCTGCGGCAACGTCATTTCTGTAGTAGTTGCAGAAAAGCAGAAAATCCATAAGCTTGTACATCTTTGAGCGCACAGAGTCATATTGCTTGTCCTTAAATCTGAAGCCGTATTCGTCCAGCATTTTCTCACGAAGCTTTTTGATAGAAAAGCCAAGATTTTTCTGAGATTTAAGCACAATGAAATCATAATAAAGGCGTATGATATCATCAGCCTCATAGCCTTTCATCATATCGATAAGCAAGCTGATATTGACCTTGTTGCCCTGGATAAAGCCCTTGTTTATAGAATCAAATCTCTCATCAATAAGATAGTCAAGAGTTTCTCTGTATTCGGAATCAATAATGTCAATAAAGCTGTAAAGGTACTCATCAAGCTCATTTGACTTATCATGGAAAACACTCTGCCTTATCTGCCCCACAATTGCAAGCATATGATAAACACGCTTTTTGTATGCCTCCGAAACTCTTTTATCTTTCGTCTTAGGCTCTTCAAGACCAAAATAGCCAAGGCGCTTTGTTTTCAGCAGGTCATTGAACTTGCTGAGGCTTTTCTTGATATTACCCTTTATATTCTTGGAAAGATCGCTTTCATCAGGATCAGTGAAAACATCATAAGTATTTTTGGCAGAAAGATACCCCATGAAATCGTTATTGCTCTCATTTTCTAGCCCAAGCATATTGTTCAGGGCATAAACGATATTCGTCACATACACCGCAAGTATCTTTTCGATATCCAGAATGTTGTAAATAAGCTGGATATGTATATTATCATCAAAAGTCTTGCCGAAAAAACGCTTTTCAAGCTCCGATTTAAGCCCCAGCATATCCCACCTTACAGGCGAGCTTTCACCGCTTCTGTGAGTAGGATTTGAAGTATTTATCTCCACTCCGCTCTCATTGCCACGCTTGCTTGAAAAAGTGATGTTTACCTCGTTTACATCACCAAGCTCGATATTGCTGTTGTCCTTTGAAGAAAGCTGAGTTTTGTTGTAGTTATTATTATCCACCTTATCCACCTCATATTCAAGCACAGCAGAATTGCCCTTGCCGAAAGAGGTTATGTACATTTTATTTTCGCTGACAAGAATAGACTTCATTCCTGCCGCCTTTACGGAGGATTTTTTCTTCTCTACCGCAGGTGCAGCAGCCTCTGCAGCAGGCATGGCAGCGATCGCAGGAACAGCGTTATTTTTTATCTCAGCCGCTTTGAGCTGTCTGGCTTTTTTCTGAGCCTCACGCAGCTCTCTAGGCTTCATTTTATTCTTTTTTGCCATAAATATCACTCCTTATATATATATTAGTTATCCCTTAGCGCATTGAGCGTTAAGGGATTTTTTTATTTGTTGATTTTAATGTTAGACTTTGCCAGCTAGTGCAAATTCGCACTAGTGTAGTAGATTACATGCAATAACGGTGAAATATCATTTGTTTTAGACTAGTGCAAATTCACACCAGTGTAGTAGTATCAGTTTATCAACTTCTGTTTTAAAGAGGTTTTAGACTAGTGCAAATTTGCACCAGTGTAGTAGGAGTGAGGAAGAGTACATCGTCAAGCTGTCGTTTTAGACTAGTGCAAATTCGCACCAGTATAGTAGCTAGAGCTAACAGAGAAGCTATTGCAGAGGTTTTAGACTAGTGCAAATTCGCACCAGTGTAGTAGATGATAAACTTTCAAAATGATTACGAAGCGGTTTTAGACTAGTGCAAATTTACACTAGTGTAGTAGAAGAAGAAGTAACCACTATGATATGGAATGGTTTTAGACTAGTGCAAATTTGCACTAGTGTAGTAGAAAAGAAAAACATACTTATACAAATTTTCTGTTTTAGACTAGTGCAAAATTGCACCAGTGTAGTAGGTCAAAGTAGACAAAATAATCAATGATATTTTGTAATAAAACACCAAACTTATTTTATCGACGCTTTAATATATATATATTATACCATTTTCAGACACAAATGTCAATAGAAAGTGGCTATTTTACACAAAGCATTTTTATCACCTCCCGTCCTTTGTTCTGTATACATTATACCACCTTATCATCGTCAACAAAAGTGTAATTTTCAAAAACTTTTTTGTCTATGCTTTTGTGCATTTATCACGTTTTTACGGCATTTATATTATGATTTTAGCAAAATAATTTTCTATATCATTGACAAAAAGCTACTTTTGTGATATAATGGATACAAGAGGTGATAAAAATGAGCATGACTCCAAGCACATTCCTGCCCAAGCGTGACACAAACATACCATATATCGCAGAGGTACAATCCATACCACTCTCCCCCTCTGCATATGCCGTCATTGTCAAGGACAAGTCCATATTTGAAACAAGCCTTTTCCCTAACGGCGGCAGTGTATCAATGTCCTCATTTCTCACAAGGATATTTGATTCCGCATATATCGCATCATTAAAATACAAAAGCGAAGAATATAATGGGATACCGCTTCTGAACGCATTTGTCCAATGGCAGATCGAGGAGATCGATGACAGCCTTGATGATAAAAGCAAGGAGATAATAAAAAGCTATCTTATCTCAAAGCTCTCTGCAAAATACGAAAAGACCAAGACCGAAAATGCAGTGCGAGTAAGGCTAAGCATATGCCGTGACCTTTACGATACACTGAGCAGTGATGACCTTTATTATGAAAACAAGGTGTACAGCTCGACCCTAAGAAGATTTCTGAAAGCCGTGTATGAGGACTATGCCCTGCTGTCAGATTGCGAACGAGAAAGGCTCATTTTCGCCGACAATATCATAAAAATAAATGAAGTAATCAAACAAAACGGCAGCAGATATTACAGCTTCATTTACGCATATTCTAATATGTACAGCCGTGAAAAGCGCCGCATAAGGCTTATCCCATACCGTATCGTCAGCGACGAATATAAGATGTATAATTATCTTGTCTGCCTGTCCGATGAAAAAAGCGCAGGCAAAGAGTTCAAAGCCGACAGCTATCGCATAAGCAGATTGAGCGGACTAAGCATTGCAGAAAAGCTCAGTCAAAAGGAATACTCCTCCGTCACCGAATACGAACGGCTGAAAGAGGGTCACGTCAAGTCCGTGAAGCACCTGCTCAGCGACCCACGTTTTGGCAGTGATGAGAGCGATATCTCCAAAGTATACCTCACCGAAAAAGGCGTTGAAATGTTCGGCAAAATACTCTATCAGCGCCCCATACTGAAAGGCAATGAAAAGCCCAAGCCCAACGCTGTCAACGAGTTCATCTCCCCGCCTATCCAAGTCAAATACTATTTCAATAAGTTCGGCAAAGACGGCGTTATCCTATCCCCAAGCGACTCGTTTGAAGAAATGAGAACGCTGTATGTCGAGGGGGCTGAGGCATATAACCGAGAAGTTGAGATTTGAGAATATAAATGAAAATTATAGCAAAAAAACACCCCTATACAGAAATATACTCATGATATCATAAATTGTCAGGCTCTGAGAAGAGTGAATATATAAGTTTATCTTTATAAAATAAACCGACCCCATTCGCTAGACTTTTTGACCTAGCAAATGGGGTCAGTTCAAATATCAATATCATTAACTTAAAAAATCAAGACATAAACGCAAGCATAATATGCGGATCACTTTACTTTTCTGCCGTAAACCTTGCCCACTCATATTCCGCTGTCAGCGGAACTGTGCCGTCAAAGGCTTTCAGCCAGCTGTCAACGCCAATGCCGTTCCACGCATTCATCATTATTTTACCAGGCGTAACAGGCAGATTTTCAGTAGCCTTGTATGCCTCTTTTCCGTCAACATACCAAGTTATGCTATCCTCTTTCCACTCAAATGCGTAAGTGTGAAAATCCTCAGAAGCGTCAAAACCAAGATCATACATATATTCGTGCTTGCCAACACCATTGGTGTAGTAATTGAACTGCACCTTTGTTGTGTCCTTGCCAAGGACTTCAACATCTATTTCGTCCCAAGGATTATCCTCCGATGGACCTGTGTATGTAAAGAACGATGATACAACGCCGTCATTCTTTATGGCTTTCATTGAAACCTCATAAAGTCCATAGCCATAGTTCTCTTTTGAACGATACTCGCCGCCTCTGTACGCTTCGGAATCGCCCATACTGTCAATGGTAAGCTGCATTTTTCCGTCATTGAAAGTTACGTTATCTTCGCTCCACGAACAGTTGAATGGATCACCATTTGACCAGCCTGCTGAAATGGAAAAATCATTTGACGCACCCTTGCTGAAATCCGCCTCAACCGTGTATGGAGAATTGCTTTCCGTTTCCGCCTTGCTGCTGACATCTTGCGAAGAACTGCTGTCAGATGAAGCACCGCAGCCACCCATAGACATAACTATCATTGTGAGAATCGACATAGCCAAAACTTTTTTCATTTTTCATTACCTCCGAATAAATATCAGAATTTTATCTTCTATAAATATTATAATTCAACAAATGTGATATTTATATCAGAAAAGTAATGCAAATATCAGATTATTAACATCAACTTATATTTTCGATCTGCTTGTGCTATGCTTGTTCCAGTTTGCACGGAAAAACTGATCTCTATACTGTTTCGGCGTAAGTCCTGTCTGTTTCTTAAAGCAGGCAATAAAATGGCTGTGCGAGCTGAAAGCAAGATAATTGGCTATATCAAGCGGACTATATTCAGAATATCTCAGCATATTTTCAGCCGCTTGTATCCTTTTTGACATAATGAAATCAGAGATCTTTACGCCAACTTCCTCTCGGAAAAGCTTTGAAAGATACTGAGGCGTTATGTTCAGTTCATCAGCTATCTGATTGACGGTCACGCCCTTGTAAATATTATCGAAAATGCAGTCAAAGCACATAAGGATATGCTTTGAGTAAACGTTCTGTGACGCAGCCTTTTTCATTTGCTTTGTATAATAAACGATGACTTCTTTGTGTACAGCCATAACGCTTTCTTCATTGCGGCACTCATCACATTTATTAATGTATATATCGCTTATGGTATATGCAGTTTCCGGGTCAAGTCCACCCTCAATGCAAAACCTGCACAGCATAGCTATGGTTATGACAAGATGATACTTGACGTTTCTAAGTTTGTCTTTGCTGAGCCTGCCCTTTCCGTTTGTATCCAGCGGCGTATACAAACGTTTGACCGTTTTAAGGTCGCCCTCCCGCACCGCAGAATAGAATTCCAGTTCCGTTTCATATGGTGAATGATGATAGTCATTTTCCTTTTGCATAAACTGCCGCTTAGACAATTCTCTGTTTATTTCCATAGCTTTCACCCCCTGCTTTTTAGCTTATTATATCATATTTACAGACACAAGTAAAGCCACTGATTTATATAAAAAGGACGGCAAATCACCCTGCCGCCCTTTTTTTTCTGATAATTAGATATTATTTAGCCTCTTTCATTGAAGTCATAGCCTCGTCGATAAGATAATCTATAGCCTTTTCATTTTCCTGAACGACCTGTGACCAGCTCTTTGACTCCTGCGGATTCATTGTTCCTCTTATGGCAGTATCGCAAATAGAGTTAAGGTCGGCAGATACGCCCTGTTCAAAGTCAAATACAGGATTCTGTGCAGACAGATCATAGATAGTTTCTCTCATTTCAAGCATCTCATCTGTCCAGCCGTAATCGTCCTTGTACTGATCGAGGGTTATCTGATGTGCAGCCTCGTCAAGCTCTGCATAACGGCAGCATTCAAGGAAAGCTGCCACGCCCTCAGGATTTTGAGCGTTCTTTACAATGCTAAAGCCGTGTACTCTTGAAGGGATATACTGTTTATCGCTATCAGCTGAGCAAGGAACAGGAACGAACATTACCTCTCCCTTTGATACATCGCCATAGTTTACAGTTGTTGACGGAGCATTCTCAAGTGCCCAAAGTCCGATAGGATAGAAAAGCGTCAGACCTGTTGCCATTCCGCTGCCCTCTGCGTCGCCTCTGAGTTTCCAGTTATTCTCGTGCTTTGGATAAACAACATTGTTCTTCTGCAGCTCATACATCATATTCTGAGCCTTTGCTATCATAGGGTCAGAAATATTATTTACAAGCTTGCCGTCTGTGATACCGATGAGCGGCACACCTGAAGACTGCTGCAAAGCCTTTTCATAATACCAGCCGTCAAGTGCGTATTTATCGCTTTCAGCGTCAGTAAAATCAAGACACATTTCTGTGAATGTATCCCAGTTCCACTTGCCCTCTTTGAAAAGCTCAGCAGGGTCATCATAGCCGTTATCTTCCATTGTCTGCTTGTTGTATACAAAAACATATGCAGGGTTTGTTCTGATAACGCTCACATAATGCTTATCGCCAAGCATAAACTGATCTGTCGCACCCTTTATGTCTGTCCAAAGAGGCTTTGAAAGATCGATATAATCGTCGATAGGCTCTATCATTGACTTTATAGCACCATTAGGGAAAACGTCCATATCATCAGCACCAATGAAATCAGGTGAATCATTTGACATTACAAGTGCCGCAAGATCGTCAAACTTAGTTTCCCAAGTGGTCTGCACCCAGTTTATCTTACCATTATACTTTGTCTTGAACAAAGCAAGGTCAGCGCCTATCTCCTTGTCCTCTGCCTCAGTAGGGTTGATATCCCAATGTGAAAACCACTTTATTTCGTTGCTCTTGAGATCTCTCACATCTTTCATATCATCAGCAAGTCTTTGAACTATCTGCTGCTGATCTTCCATAAGCTTTTTGTCAACTACCTTGCTTGATGAATCACTTGAACTTCCGCAAGATGCAAATGCGGAAAGCGAGCAAACCGCAAGGGCAAATGTCAAAACTCTTTTTGCATTATTCATAGTCATACCTCCGAATATTACTTTCTTCTCTTTGCAACGATCACTGCTGTGCCGGCAAGAGCGATAACTGCAAGTGCTCCGCCAACAGCCGCACCTGTTTCTGCTGCCTTAGATGTATCGTCAGATGCTTTTGAAGATGTAGCCGCTGCTGCGGAAGTTTTGCCTGCATCTGCCTTAGATGAAGAAACGTCTTTCTTTGACGTATCAGCCTTTGAGCTTGAAGCATCAGACTTTGAATCTGCCTTTGAAGCATCTGTTTTTGAATCTCCGCCCTCGGCAGATGCAACACCGAAATCAAGCGTCATTGAAAGTGTGCCGCCGTTGAAAGCGCCTTCCTTCTCCCAGCCTGCGACCTCAGGACGAGATTTCTTTGTTACCTCGCCTGTTTCATCATCGACCTCTTCAGTTGGTCTGATATGTATTCTTATTCCACCCTCTGGGTCCTCGTCCAATGAAGTGATAGAATTAATCGAATCAAAAACCGTTGTTGTGCCGTCCTCGGCAACGAACTTTGCGTCAGATATCTTAACGTCCACAGGATAAACACCATCAGGAAGATTAGCCACCATAACGCCCATATCTCCAAGAGTTCCCTTGCCTGACATTGTCTTGTCGGTGACAACTTTGCTTATCTTATATTCAACAGTTATCTTGCCAGTATCATCAATGCCTACCCAGTCGCCCTGATTCCAGGTCCAGTCCTGACCCATATAAAAGCCCATTGCTCCGATAGAGTAATATGAGTCATTCATTTTTGAGTCCTCCTCTGACGGGTGAACAACATCGCCAAGCTTTGCTGCCGAAACAGAAAGTGACATCATTGTTGCTGCGAGAACCGCTGCTGAAAGACCTGCTACAAATTTTTTGATCTTCATAACCTTTTCCTCCTATTTTTCAATAAAATTTTTCGCTAAAAGCAATTTATTTTGTTGTTTCTGTATATATTATAACCATGTAATCGTTTTGTTTATATCAAAAACTTAACATAAATATCATAAAAGTGTTTAATATCGAATTTATGAAAGATTATAAATATATGAAAACAGACCCACTTGACATTCAAGCAGGTCTGTTTATTCGGAAGTTATTATAAGAAAGTGACTATGAATTATTATGTTTATATTATACGCTTTGTTTTAAAACTATTATATCAATATTCAATTATTTATATCAAATAATTATCGTAAATAGAATTTTATGAGCAAACATCAATTTATGAAACTAAGCATAAAAAAACAAGCTCGGCAAACGTGACCGAGCTTGTCCAAAAATGGAGTTATATTAAGAAATGATCTATTAAAGATACTTTACCAGTTCATCAAGAACGCTGTCAAGATGTCCGTCAATAAAGCCATAGTCAACACCTTTGTATGACCAAGCCGCTCTTCCGATAGAACATTTCTCAAAGGCACTGCTTATATCCTTGTACCAGTTAAGAGTATTTTCAGCAGATGCAAGATTTATAACACCGTATTCGCCACAATACATAGGAACATTTCTTTCCTCTGCGACCCTTACAGCCTCAGCAAATCTTCCCATAAAATAATCAGGCGTAAATTTCTCTGTCTTGACTTCCTCGTATGTCTGCATATATTCAAGACCAAGGCGCTTTATCTCAGTTCTGTATTTTGGGACGCTGCCAGGATAATCGATCCTGAAATCTCTCGGCATCTCATCTACCCAATAGGCAGCCTGATGAGTGAAAAGAAATGGGTCATAGCAATGGAAAGTATAAACTATATGCTCGTCATAAGGTTTATCAAGGTCTTTCATTGAATCAATAGAGTTGTTCCAGTAGCTGCCCACAATAATATTTATATCAGCACTATATTTTCTAATAAGCTTTATGGCATTTTCAACGATAGCATTCCACTTTTTGCTGAACTTAGGGTCAGTTACCTCATTGAGAAGTTCAAAAGAGACCCTGTCAGAATATTTGCTGAAACGCTTTGCAAACTCTTCCCAAAGGTCATAGAATTTCTGCTGAAGATCAGCGTTATCAAAGAACCCGCTTTCAGCCTGAGCCTTGTCAAAGAAAAAGCCCATTGTCTTATGGAGGTCAAGTATCATATTGATACCGTTATTTCCGCACCAATCGATACACTTCTGAACATAGTCGAAGCCGCTCTCTATAAAGCCGTTTTCGTCCTGAAAGATATTATAATCCACAGGCACTCTAACGTGGTCGCAGCCCCAGCCCTTTATACGCTTGATGTCCTCCTCTGTAATAAAATTATCAAGATGTTCCTTACTGTAATTGCATTGTGACAGCCAGCCTCCGATATCGATGCCGTGCATATAGCCATTAAATCTTCTCATATTTTTAACCGTCCTTTCTGATATAAGTTTTGCTTACAGCTATATTTTAGCACTATGCGATTGAAAATTATATCATAATTTTAATATTCGTGTAAAAATCGTAACGTTATTGTGGCGTTCTAAACATACATTTCCAACTATTGACGAGCATTATGTTGCACGAAAAAATTGCACTCCTCAGATCGGCGGATAGGCTATACATAAAATAATGCAAGGCCGCCGCAGGTCACGAATTAATACGACCTGCGGCGGTGACTTCTTTTATTGTTATCTGTAATCTAATTACCTTGAAACATAGCTAACATACTATTTCATATCCAGCGGATAAACAGGTCTTCTTATCTTCTTAAATTCACCGATTTTTGTAACGTCAGGATTATTGACACCTATACTCTCTGCTGTAAAATATACATATTCCTTGTCGCTAAAATTTGTCTTGTATGAATGGCCGAAGCCTTTGAGAACGAGAACTGAATATTTGTTGCTGTCAATGTCAAGATGTCTAAAAATATTTATCATCTCCGTTGGAACTTTATTTTCAGTTACAACAATATCTGCTTGTTCCGTGCTAATAACAGCTATGCGACCATAATCAGTATATGTTTCCCCATAATCTGCAAATTCTTCACCATTAGCTTCGCACATTGGTATTGGTTTGCAAATGAGTTTAGTGACCACCGCCGTTATCGGTAAAGGTCGTCCGTGCTTATTATCAGTTTTTCCACCAAGAAGTCCCTTTATAACAGCACCCTCTCCTGCTGCAAAAGCCATTTCCGTGATCTCTCTATCACAGATAGTTGATACCCCTATTTTATTTATACCGCCCTCAATAAGTTTATCAAGAATATAAGTACCATCAGCAGGACCGCCGCCGAGCGGGTCATCACATTCATCGATAACGGCATATTTCTTTGAAGGTGCACTCTTTATTGTGCATATTATTTTGTCAAGTGGATCAAGGTGCACAAAGAAACTATCTTTTTTGTCTATAAACATATTTGATATGTCATTACATATCGCCTGTGCATCGGATACATCTGTTGTCACCGTACAAATAATAGACGGACCTGCATTATATTTGTCAGAGCCATAAAAGCCTGCAAATGGTGATACATTGATAACGCCTGCCTGTTTCTCATATTCAAAAGCTTGGGCTATAAATGGCGTCATAGCACCACCATTTGTATCTGTATTGATCGCAGGCAAAAGGAGCGGAGGCTGAGCATATGCCGTTTTCATTACAAAGCCTTCTTCAAGCTGTCTATGATATATCTCCACACATTCCGATTCACGTTTCCTTATATCAACGTGAGGTTCTGTATTATAACCCAGAAGAAGGTCTGCATTCTTCACCATAAGAGGAGATACATTTGCGTGCAGGTCAAGTACAGCATATATCGGCGTACCTTCTCCAACAAGTGCCTTGATTGAGCTGAGCAAGTCCCCCTCACAATCATCAAAGCCTTCAACTACTGCTGCACCATGGAGATTGAGAAACACAACATCAGGCTTAGTAAAAGCGATCCTTTCAAGCATTCTCTCTTTTATAGCGACATATACATCTTTTTCAATAAGTCCCGACGGCGTAGCAAACGCAGCTGGCAGAGGTAATACATCATCATTATACTTTGCCAATGTTCTCAAAAAGCCCGTTATCTCACGAGCGTCGTTGAAATACTCCGTAAACTCCTTAACATCATCAGTATCAATGTAATCACGAGCTTTAAAGCTGTCAAGGTCTGTGCGTATAGCACAGAATGTATTTGTTTCGTGAAAAAAGCCGCCTACCGCCGCTCTCATAAAAATCATCTCCAATAGTCATTATTAAGGGTTTAACATTACCTTATAAAAATTATATTAAATTATAAAAGAGATTTCAAGGTCATAACACCACAATTGTCTCTGTGTTCTTTGCACAATTACTGATTATTGTGCACTCGCAACAACATTATTTGTAACTTGCACAACTTGATTAATCTTGTTTATTGTGATATACTTAGGTCATAGAAAGACAAAACAGAATATTTCAAAGAACAAAGACGTTATTTCCTTTTTAAAGGCAAATGGCGTCTTTTTTATTCAGGAGGTTGGATTACATGAAAAAAATCGAAATTATCACAAGAACGGAAAAGCTAGAGATTATCAAGAAGATCCTTGTCAATCACAATTGCCTTGGTCTCACCGTTTATTCAGTAATGGGTTGTGGACGTCAGAAAGGTCATATCAGCAAAGCTGAAAATGATGATGTTGCAACTAATCTTCTCCCTAAGATATATGTTATGACAGTTGTAAAAGACAGTGAGCTAAAGCTCATTATGAACGACATCTACAATGAGATTGGTACAGGAACACACGGCGATGGCAAGTTATTTGTATCTAACATCGAAGATGCCATGAGAATCCGTACAGGAGAATGTGGAGAAAATGCTTTGTAAGCAGTAAGAGAGGTAACTATGAAAGAGAAAAAAGTAATAGTGTCCTTAAAAGGCATATCAAAAACATATGACAATGATGTCAAGGTCGTCAAGAATATTGATCTGGATATTTATGAGGGCGAGTTTTTGACTATTCTTGGAGCTTCTGGCTGCGGCAAAACCACCACGCTGCGTATGATAGCTGGCTTTGAGGACGTTTCCTCCGGCGATATTTGTATCGACGGCAGCTCCGTGATAGGTGTTCCGCCTTATAAAAGGCAAGTAAATACAGCTTTTCAAAGTTATGCTTTGTTTCCTCATCTTAGCGTTTATGACAACATTGCATATGGTCTGAAATTAAAAAAAGTTTCCAAAGCAGAGATACACGAAAGTGTTTCACATATGCTTTCGCTTATCAGGTTAGACGGATATGAAAAAAGGAAGCCTGCTCAGCTTTCAGGCGGACAAAAACAGCGTGTATCTATTGCAAGAGCACTCATCAATAATCCAAAGGTATTGTTGCTTGACGAACCATTGGGGGCTCTTGACCTTAATCTCAGAAAGCAGATGCAGCTGGAATTGAAAACAATGCAGAAAAAGCTTGGCATAACATTTATATACATCACTCACGATCAGGAAGAGGCTCTGACGATGAGTGACAGGATTGCTGTAATGCACAAGGGCATACTTGAACAGGTCTGTTCCCCAAAGGAACTTTATATGAAGCCAAAAACAAAATATGTTGCAGAATTTATCGGTGAGTCAAATATCTTCGAGGGCGTAGTAAAGGACAGAAATAGCGACAACTGCACAGTTGCGATCGAAAGTGGAAACATCCTGTGCAGCGGTGATGGTTATGTTGCAGGACAAATGGTATATGTTTGCATTCGTCCAGAAAAAGTACGGATCACAAGAAAAGCAGGAAGCGGCAATTCACTGCCAGCCGAGATAAAGGAGCAGATATTTACTGGCAATATGATGAAACATATTGCCGTGCTTTCTAACGGACACGAGATAAAAGTTGCAGACATTGCTTCCTACAACGATATAAATATCGGTGACAAGGTATATCTTGAATGGGACGCAAAGGACGCTGTAATGATCAAAAATCCGACAGGCCCTATGGCCGAAAATTTTGACACATTGCGGGGGGTGCAGTAAATGACAACATCACGCAGCAGGTTCAATTTCACGGCACTTGTATATATTCTTCCACTAACTTTGGCACTTCTGCTGCTTGTGGTACTTCCACTTTTATATGTTGGAGCAATGAGTTTTATGGGACGTGGCGCATACGGCGGCACTATCAGAAGATTTACAGTTGACGCTTATAAGTCTCTTGCAGATTTTACTTATCTCAAAGCCGTAGGAAGATCAATATGTATGGCTCTTAAAAGCTCTGTATTATGCATATTGCTTGGATATCCATTTACCTTTATTGTGGCAAGAAAGTGGAAAAAATCAGGCAAGCTGCTTATGTTTCTGCTCATGATACCTGTTTACACCAGTAGCCTTGCAAGACTATATAGCCTTGTTATAATGTTTAATTCATCTGGCTTGATAAATACTGCTCTTATGAAGCTTCATATCATAAGCTCACCTTTGCAGATGCTTTATACAAACGGCTCGATCACAATTGGGCTTGTACAATATCTTCTGCCGTTTGCAGTAATGCCGTTATATTCATCTATAGAAAAACTTGACGAAGCAACTATCGAGGCGTCTTATGACCTTGGAGCAGGCAAGATAAAGACCTTCATAAAGGTAATTCTCCCTATGACTTTTCCGGGAATAATCGCAGCATTTATCATTCTTTTTGTTCCTGCTATAGGCACATATTTTATTACAGATGTTATCGGCGGTGGAACAGTATATATGATAGGTAACATTATATGCAACCAATTTCTCAGTGCAAGGAACTGGCCTCTCGGTGCAGCACTCTCAGTGTGCGTTGTAATATTCATTCTGCTTATGCTTTATCTTTACAGTAGGATAGGAAACCTTGATGATTTGGGGGCGATGTAAATGAAAAACAGCAAACTTGTAAATAAAATAACGAATGCTTATGTGATGCTGATATATGTGTTTGTATTTATCCCTGTAATAGTTATGGTCGCATTTTCATTCAACAGCCTGCCTTCAAATCAGCATTGGGAAAGCTTCACGCTTGATTATTACAGCAAACTGTTTTCTGATAGTGAAATGATCCAAGTACTTATAAACTCACTTACACTGGCAGTAGTAAGTACGCTTGCCGCTATCTTTATCGGCACCCTTGGTGCATATGCGCTTTGCAGGCTTAAATTCAAGGGGCGTTCGTTTCTGAATTTTATGTTTTTTGTACCTATGGTGATCCCAGAAATAGTTATAGCGGTAGCATTTCTTGGGCTTACAGGTGCAGCTGGCATATCAAAAGGCTTTGGGGTTATGGTATGTGCGCATACTATATTCATTCTTCCGTATATTATTGTTACGCTCAAGTCAAGATTTGCAGACTATGACGTTTCTATAGAAGAAGCTTCACTTGACCTTGGTGCAAACCAGATATATACATTCATACACATCATCTGTCCTATGATACTTCCAGGTATTTTTACTGGCGGACTTATGGCATTCTCGCTGTCATTTGACGATCTTATCGTATCAAATTTTCTCAGCAACACGGGATATACCACACTTCCTGTAAAAATATACTCAAATCTGAAGGTAGGTATCTCACCTGAATATAACGCATTGTTCACCATAATACTTGCGGTAATGCTTATAGCTACCGCGGCTATTGCAATAAAAAAGAAAAGAGGAAAGTAAAATGAAAAGAAGAAAATTTTTGGCGTTGACAGCAGCATTGGTATTGGCGGCAACAACCGGACTGGCTTCCTGCGGAAACAATTCAGGCAACAAAGGCGACACAAAAGAACTTAATATGATTCTCTACCCTGACTATGTCCCTCAATCTGTTATTGACAGCTTTGAAAAAGAAACAGGCATAAAGTGTAATATCGACTATGTTGACAATGATACTCTCATCTATACCAAGTGGTCAGAAGATCCCAAGGGTTATGATATTGGTCAGCCTGCTATTTCTACTCTGCACGCACTTATCGATGCAGATATGCTTCAAGAAACAAGCTATGAAGATATTCCAAACAGCAAATATATTTCTACAGATAAATGTGATATCTCACTGAATGACAATGACAAGAAGTACTCTATTCCATATAACACCACCGGCGGTTACACTTGGATATACAACACAAAGACCTGTCCTGTCACTATCACAAAAATGGATGATCTTCTTGATGAAAAGCTTCGTGGTCAGATCGTTACAATGCCTTATTCGTTCATGTGGTATCCGTCAGCACTTATGCACCTTGGATATTCAGACTCCTCTACAGACGAAAAGGAGATTGCTGAAGCAACAGAATGGGTCAAGAAGCTTACTGCGAACGTAAAGGTGTTCGACGGTGCAACACCAAGTTCTTCTGTGAAAAATGGCGAATGCAGTGTCGCTCTTACATTTGCAAGTGACGCTTCAAGGGCGCTTCTTGATGACCCTGATCTTGATTACCTCAAGGTAGAAGACCAGACATTTATGCAATGCACACAGTATTGGGTTATTGGAAAGCAATCGCCTAACAGTAAGAATGCTGAAAAGTTTATTGATTATATATGCGACCCTAAAATTTATGCAGAGTGTTTGAATACATACCCTGCTATATCAAATAATGAGGAAGCGCTGAATTATGTTTCCGATGATTATAAGAAAATAGAAGGTATGTTTGAGATCCCTGATGATAAAAAATCATACATTCTCAATTCGGACCTCCCTACTGACGCACTTTCCGCATATGATGAACAATGGAATAAGATCATGTCAAACTAAGGAGTGATCCTACAATGAGCAAAGATTATTCTGAGATAGCATACAAACATACACGTTTTTTTGTTGAAGAATGCGGAGAGCGTATCGCAGGCACTGCACAGATGAACAAGGCAGCAGAACACGCTGTCGAAGTGTTCAGATCTCTCGGCATGAAATATATCCAGCATCATTTTCAAGTACCTGTTTGCAGCACTGAAAAAAGCGTTGTTGAGTTGATCTCAAACAAGCAGATCACACCTCTGCCACATACTAATGTGTGCTTCTGCACAGATACACCAGAGGGTGGCTTAACAGCGGAAGCTGTACTTATACATTCAGACGTCAAGAAAATGGGTGTTATCGGCGAGATCTATCCTATCAGTGACAAGTGTATAAAAACAGATATCAAAGGAAAGATCGTAGTTATAGAGCGAAGCGTTCTTATGGATTACCCAGATATAGACACCTACAAGGTACTTGAAAAATATAAGCCCGCTGCCGTAATATTCACAACAGACGAGTCACAGCAAGGCATACCATATGTGTATTCAAATTTTGAGTACAGAGAAGCACAGTATATGCTGCCGTCATTCATAATGAACAAAAATGATGTGAATAAACTGTTCAGCCAAAATGATAAGGTCATACTGCACGTTGAACTAAAAACTCAGGTTCAGAAAAAAGAAAGCACCAATACGATAGGTGTGATAGAGGGTACAGACAAGCAAGATGAAGTGATCTTGATCTCAGGTCATCTTGACTCGGCAGTCAGCAGCAAAGGTGCTGTTGATGATGCAGGTGCAATAGGCACTGTTATGGCATTAGCAGAAAAATACAAGGCTCTATCCGACAAGGGCGTCAGAACACATAGGACCTTGTATTTTGCCTGCTGGTCGGGTCACGAACCTGGTCTGCACGGAAGCAAATACTTTTTGCAGCAAAACCAGGACATTTACAAACGTATAAAATATAATATCAATTACGATATCATTGGAATGGCAACGCCTTATTCCATAACCTATGCAGGCGTAAAAGACTTTGAAGCGATATTTGAAAAAGTATTTGAAAAGTGCGGCTCAACGTTGGACATTTTTTCCGGACCTGTTCCCTGTGACACACTAAATCTCACATCAAACAAAATCCCTAGTCTTACTATGTCAAACGGTGGATTCGTATGGGGACATACGCCTGCTGATGATATGAAAAACATTGACAAAAGGGGCTTTGATCAGCCTATTGATTTCTCAAGTGAGCTTATAAACTATCTTGACAGCCTTGAAAAAATACCTCAGGGATACACTGATGATATTGAAAAACAGCTTGATATATATGCCACACGATATGGCTGGGATTTCTGACAGGAGGCATATGTTATGAAAATAATTGATCTGAGCGGCGAATATACAGAAAAAATGTGGTATTATGGTGAGCCATATACGCCATACAGCGTAAAAGATCTTGCGTGTGTCGATAAAAATGGCTATATCGCAAGAGAATATACACTGACAGCCCACACAGGCACTCACATAGAAAACAGCGCTCATTGGAGCGAAAACGCACAGGGAATAAGCGAGACCCCTATTGAGAAATTCGCAGGTAACGCTCGGTTACTTTACCTGCCGTTCTCAGAAAGCAAAGAGATAACAGTGAAAAGACTAAAAGCAGCAGGTGCTGATGGTCTTAAAAAAGACGAGATATGTATTATCCGAACAAATTGGGATAGCTTTTGGAACAAAAAAGAATATGTATCTGAAAGCCCATATATTACAGTACCTGCGGCAGAATATCTTGTATCAAAGGGAATAAAACTCGTGGGAATGGACAGCCCTATGATAGGCGATCCGAATGACGGGATCTCATCAGTAGGAGCTGACCTCGTTCTTCCCGACTATAAGTTTTCAGAAGCAGGGATACCGATAATACTTGGCCTTGTAAATTTATCATCTCTGCCTGAAAAGTTCTTTTTTACAGCCTTTCCACTAAAACTGCATAACGGTGAAGGAAGTCCCTGCCGTGCAACCGCAATAACATTTTAAGATAAAGGAGCTATTTATTATGGAATATGAAATTCAGAAACATCTGCATTATGCAGGAATACCAAGTTTTAATCTTTATCCGTACACACAGGATACTGAATGTGCTGACATAACTATAATGGGTGTACCTTTCGATAGTGGTGTTACAAATCGTCCAGGTGCAAGACTTGGACCAAGAGCTATAAGAAATATGAGTCAGCTCACAAACTGCTTTGCCTACCCATGGAGCTACAAACTCAGCGATAAAGCAAAGATCGTTGATTACGGCGATGTAGGATACTACGTGGGTGCAAATACAACGAAGGTAATGCTTGAGGAAACGTATAATACTGCCAAAAAAGTTTTTGAATCTGGCAGCAAACTTCTTACCCTTGGCGGAGACCACACTATTCCGTATGGTATGGTCAGAGCTGCAAGCGAAAAGTTTGGAAAACTTGCTCTGCTGCATTTTGACTCTCATCAGGACAGCACTCCGTCCACTGATGGAAATGTATCCCACGCAAACTTCGCATATGACTTACAGGCTGAGGGGTGTATCGACCCGTCACATTCGGCGCAGGTTTTTATAAGAACTGAAATGACTAAATGTGGATATAATATTTTCTATGCTATGGACGCTGTAAATATGGATATGAAAGAGCTAGCTAGACAGTTGAAAGCCATTGTGGGCGATATGCCTGTGTACATAACCTTTGATATCGACGCTCTCGATCCCTCGGCTGCACCAGGTACAGGTACGCCTGTTATCGGCGGTCCTACCTCAGCTCAGGCAAGGCGACTACTTTACGAACTGCGTGGTATCAATGTTGTAGCAGCAGATCTTGTAGAGGTGCTTCCCGCATATGACCACAGCGAGATCACCGCACTTGCGGCGGCAACGATTGCACAAGACCTTATGTATCTTATGTATAATAAAGATTAAATCTCGCATCTCCAGCCCATAGTTTTACCTATGGGCTAAAGGTGTTTTTAGGAGTGATAGCAAATGAACTGCGAAGATCTAATGAATATTCCCAAAATATATTCAGGAATGAAGCTTATAGCGGGTGGATCAGGAATGTACAGAAACATACGGTGGATATATTTTGCCGATTGTACACAATGTCTTTCAGATGATTTTAAAGTCTCACAGTTGATACACGGAGGAGAACTTGTTATTGTCACAAATGCAGCACTCACAGACAATGATGACAAAATGCTCAGTATGATTGTGGAAATGAACCAAAAGAATATAGCTGGGCTTGTTATAAATGTCGGACAGATATCACCTATGCTGACCGAATACTGCAATGACAACGAACTACCGCTGTTTGAACTGTCCTATGATCTGCACCTCATTGATCTTTCACAGATCGTATGCAAGGCATTGGTGGAAGAAGAAAGCAACACAAACTCGATAGATCAGCTTCTTGCTGCAATAATTTATTCCTCTAATATAAATGACGCTGATATAAAGATACGGGCAGGCTATCTAGGCACTAATATATCGGATAAAAATCATATAGTCGTCCTGAAGTTAAACAAAAACAACAAACTTCAGGACTCTTATGAAAATCTGCAAAGATATATCAGATATGAATTTAAAAACTATGGTTTGCAAAAAATGCTGATGCTCTGGCAAATAGATACAGGCATAATGCTTATCCCCTCGGAGCTATTTAGCCGCGATCTGCTCTCCAATATACTCACAAGGATAATAGACCACATTAGTTCTTACTACGGCATTGACGCAAAGGCAGGGATAGGATCTGCATATGAATACATATCGGAATTAAAGAAAAGCTTTCAGGAAGCTCTGAACTCCATTAAAATATCACACTCTGAAAGTAAAAGTCAGAAAGTATTCTTTTACGATAATCTCGGTATCTACTCGCTTATCGCGCAGATAAAAAATGATAAGTTTCTTGATGAATATGTAAATAATCATATAGGCAAACTGATACAATCTGATGTTTTGCAGGAGGGCGACCTTTGCAAAACGCTTGAAGCCTATCTTGATCATAACTGCAACGCTGCCGCAGCAGCAGAGCACCTGTTTATCCACAGGAATACAATGCGCTATCGTATGGATAAGATCAAAAAGATACTTTGCTGCGAACTTGATGATCTTGACGTCTATCTTGAACTTAAAATGGCGTTTGAGATCAAAAACTATCGTGAAAGTCAAAAAGATCAGTCATAATTTATTGTGTGCATACACCACAATAAAGATTATAAAGGCAACACATTGCTGTTATACTGTTTTTTTCTTATAATTATATCAAAGGAAAAAACTTTCCGTAATAAAAGAACAGGAGTGACTTTATAATGCTAAGAAATTCATTGCCAACTATAATTACAGATAAGGTTCCAGGACCAAATGCCTGTGTACTTTTGAAAAAAAGGGACAACGCACTGCCTAAAGCGCTCTGTGGCTATACATATCCTATATGTATCAAGCGTGGAGAGGGCGCAATGCTCGAAGATGTTGACGGAAACATCTTTCTTGATTTTATCGGAGGTGTCGGCGTTCTCAACATCGGCTACAGCAGACCTGAGGTCGTGAAAGCTGTTCAAGATCAGGCAGAAAAATATTTTCACTGCATTTTCAATGTGGTGGCACACAGTGGTTACATTGAACTTGCTGATAGGCTCAACAAACTTATGCCATGCAAAGGTGATAAACTGAAAACATTCTTTGCAAACAGCGGTGCAGAGGCAGATGAGAATGCAGTAAAGATAGCCAAAGCATATACAGGAAGAAAAGGCATCATCTGCTTCTCTGGTGCATTCCACGGAAGAACAAATCTTACAATGGCTCTTACAGCAAAAAAATCTTATGCAAAGGGAATGGGTCCTTTCCCGTCTGATATTTACAGAGCTGAGTTCCCTTACCTTTATCATGCACCAAAAGGATATTCTGAACAAGAAGCAATAGCATATTACCTAGACAAACTCAACACTCTTTTTGATGAAGCTGCACCTGCCAGTGATATTGCAGCAATGATAGTCGAACCTGTTCAAGGAGAGGGTGGTTTTGTCCCCGCACCTATCGAATGGGTAAAAGCCGTCAGAAAGATATGCGACGATAATGGTATTTTACTTATTGCTGATGAAGTACAGTGTGGAAACTGTCGAAGTGGCAGATACTATGCCTCAGAATATTGGAAGGAAGCAGGTGCTGCACCAGATATTATAGCAACAGCAAAATCTCTTGGCGGCGGCGTTCCAATAAGTGCAATAACCGCCCGTGAGGAAATTATGGATTCAGTACCTGTGGGAACTATTGGCGGAACATATTGTGGAAATCCTCTTGCCTGTGCTTCTGCACTCAAGGTAATGGATATAATGCTGGAAGAAGATTATGCAGGCAAAGCTGAAGAAATAGGTAAAAAGGCAACTATATTTTTCAGCGGTCTTAAAGAAAAATATGAAGAGGTAGGAGATGTAAGAGGTCTTGGCTCGATGCTTGGCGTGGAATTTGTAAAGACTAAAGCAGAAAAAGAACCAAACGGCGAACTTGTTTCTAAGGTGATACAGAACGCCCTTCAAATGGGACTTATGCTTGAAAATGCTGGCACACACGGAAACGTTATAAGATTTCTTGTCCCTCTGTGTGTAACAGACGAACAACTTGAAAAAGGCTTTGAGATATTTGAGACCGCTTTGGTAAAAGCAAAGTCTGATAAATAATACAAGAAAAGAGGTATTAAACGTGAGTATGGATTTTAATTACTACTTGCCTGTAAATATTGTTTTTGGAAGAGGAAAAGTCAGCTCTGTTGGAATCATCGCAAGCGATCACGGCAAAAAGGCACTTGTTGTCACAGGAAAAAGCAGCACAAAGCGCTCTGGGTTGCTTAACCGAATTTGCAGTCACTTAAAAAAATCAGGTATCGAATATACTGTTTTTGATAAAGTACCACAAAATCCTCTTACAACGACAGCTGAGCAAGCTGCACGAATAGCAAAAGACAACGGCTGCGATATGGTCATAGGCGTCGGTGGCGGAAGCGTTATGGATTGTGCAAAGGCAGCAGCATTTATCGCAGTAAATGACGGTGATATAAATGACTACATATTCAATCGTCTGAAAAGCGGCAAAGCTCTGCCGATAATACTTATCCCAACGACCTGCGGAACAGGCAGTGAGGGAAACGGATTTGCTGTATTAACAAACCCGGAAAACGGAGATAAAAAATCACTAAGATGCAATGCAATAGTTGCAAAGGCGTCTATCATTGATTCTGAATGTATGATGACTATGCCGAAAAATGTTTTGGCAAGTGTCGGTTTTGATGCCTTTTGTCACTGTATGGAAGCCTATATAAGCCGCATTGCTCAACCATTTACGGATATTATGTGCGAAAAGGCAATGAAGCTTATTGCAGATGATCTTCCAAAGCTTTTTAAGGGTGACAATAATCCAGAGTACTGGGACAAGATAAGTCTTGCAAGCACAATGGGGGGAATGGTCATAAATACCGCTGGTGTTACACTTGCACACGGTATGGAACACCCTGTCAGCGGTTTCAAGAATGCCGTACACGGCAAAGGTCTTGCAGCCATAACCCCTGCAGTAACAGAAGCAAGCATAAAAGGTGACCCACAGAAATTTGCATTTATTTCAAAAGTGTTAGGCGGCAATAATGAGAATGATTGTGCAGAACAGATAACAAAATTTATCGACTCACTTCGTCTTACCTGTACGTTATCAGATCTTGGAGTAAAAGAAAGTGATATCGATATGCTGACAGACAGCTGTATGAAAGTTTCAGCAGCAGGTATATCCTATCATCCCGTAAAATTTGACAGGTCACACATAAGAGATCTATATTTAAAGTCACTGTAAATCAAGCAAAAAGGAGTTCTTTCTATGCGCAGATATAAAACATACATTAACGGAGAATGGTTTGAAGGCACTTCGGGAATTGTTCTGAGATCTGTTGATCCTTCAAATAACAAAGAGTTAGGCGAGATAGTGCAAAACAGCAAGGAAGATGTGGAATATGCAATAGAAAGTGCCTCACGTTCCTTTTACAAAACCAGAGAATGGCGTGATCTTGATGTTCAGCAACGAAACGACAAGCTTCTAAAGATCGCTGATATGATAGAGAGCGAGATTGATGAAATAGCTAAGACAGAGTCAATGGACAACGGCAAGCCCTTGCGTGAAGCGCAGGCAGATGTTGACGATGCTGTGCATTGTTTCCGTTATTATGCAGGGCTTATCCGTACACCAAGCGGTCAAACTTACAATGTAAACAGCAATTTCGGCAATATGCACTCATACACAGTAAAAGAACCAGTGGGTGTCTGCGCACTTATCACACCTTGGAATTTTCCATTTTTGATGAGCGTATGGAAAATAGCCCCTGCACTAGCGGCTGGCAACAGTATAATTTTCAAGCCAAGCTCTGAAACGGTACTTTCGGCATTGAAGCTTTTTGAGATACTTGATAAATGTGATCTACCAAAAGGCACTGCAAATCTGGTCATCGGTTCAGGAAGCACAGTTGGAAATCTTTTAGCCGAAAGCAAAAAGGTAGATATGATAACATTCACAGGCAGCACATCCGTTGGGCAAGGCATAATGCGGGCTGCTGCTGGCAACGTAAAGAAAATAGGGCTTGAACTCGGTGGAAAGTCACCTAATATCGTCTTTGCAGACACGGATATCGACAAGACCGTTGAATGGGTAATGATGGGTATATTTTTAAATCAAGGAGAAGTCTGCTGTGCAGGATCAAGGCTGATAATAGAAAAATCGATAAAAGATAAATTTCTAAAAAAACTTGTCGATAAAACTGATAAGCTTACCCTTGGAGCTCCTCTTGATAACCCTGATATGGGTCCGCTCATATCAAAAAAGCATATGCAGGACGTACTTGGATATATTGAAAAAGGAAAGGCAGAGGGAGCAAAACTTCTTTGCGGTGGATACAAATGTACAGATGACGATCTTGTCAACGGAAATTTCATCAAGCCTGCCATATTTGACGATTGCACCTCTGATATGTCAATAGTTCGTGAAGAAATATTTGGTCCTGTACTTACTGTGCTGACTTTTGAAACAGAGGAAGAAGCAATAGAATTGGCAAATGATACAGATTATGGACTCGCAGGTGCTGTTTTCTGCAATGATACCGCAAAAGCTCTAAGGGTGATAAAAGAAGTTCGTGCAGGTATAACGTGGATAAACTGCTATAACCCAGCCTTTTCAGAAGCCCCGTGGGGTGGCTACAAAATGAGTGGTATTGGCAGAGAACTTGGTACAAGCGGTCTTGATGAATATCAGGAAACAAAGCAGATAAACATAAATATATCTGGTACACCTCTTGGGTGGTATAACCACTAGATTATACAAACCGCCGCAGGTCACGAATTAATGCGACCTGCGGCGGAATTTTTTATTCCCCTTATTTCAAAAACTCCCCACTTTTTGAAATAACACCCCTCGCTCCCCACTCCTTATTTCAAAAGCATCCCCTATCAACGTTTACATCCGCAAAATTTACACTTTGTTTACAAAATGTAATCGTTATCCTAAGCAGCCAGCTTAACAAATCATGGAAATAATGTGGTATAATGACAGTACAAAATAAGTAGTGCAAAAAGCACCATAGAAGAATATGGAGGAATGTCATATGGCATATTGTGGACACTGTGGAAAATACGTTAAAGACGGAACAGAGATTTGCCCTGAGTGTGGGTGCTATACCATAGCTAAGTCTGGTACAAAACAAATTGCATCGTCTGGGGCAAACCAAGTTGCATCGACTGAATCAAAACAATTTGCTTTTTGTGACAAATGCGGACAAAAAATTGATGCTACAGCTACTGTATGTTCTCATTGTGGCTGTACGGTACAGCCTCTTCGCCAGCAGAGCAACGCAACTGTTTCAACAGCAGTATCATCTGAAAAAGATTATGAGATTGCATCGATTGTTGGATGTTCTGCAGCTCTCATAGCAGTGAGTTTTATGATTGAGGTTATTTCACTAAATATATTTATAGTAATAACTTTAATGGGCATAATTGCAACAATTTTTTCAGGTTTGGGTCTACGCAAAGAAAGTAAGCGTATTCAATATGAAGTAATTATCGGTTTACTTGTTGGTGTTATTTGTACACTATATGGTCTTATAAAATTTTTATTTTAATATGTAATTTAATTAGGAGGAAAAATTATGGCTTTTTGTAGAAAATGCGGAAAAGAAATTGATGACGACGCAGTAATGTGCGTACATTGCGGCTGTGCGACCGAAAAGGCAGCACGAACAAACGCAAACCAAAACCCTGACTATGACCCTTATTCAGGTGCAGACTTTGTTGAAGTATTCCTTAGTGTGCTGATACCTCTTGCTGGAATCATAATGTACTTTGTAAAAAAGGATACCCGTCCAAAAGCCGCTAAAACTTGCCTTTTGGTGGGAATCATCACCTGGGCACTAGGATTTATCGCAATGTCTGTCCTTTAGGAGGAATGTAAATGAAATACTGTGGAAAATGTGGAGCACCACTTAATGATAACCAGTCTGTATGTATGAAGTGCGGCTGCCCTGTCACGTCACAAGGCAGTCAGGCAGCCAAAGCAGAAACACAAGGTCTGAACGACAAACAGAAAAAAATAATCGCATTTGCTTTCATAGTAGTTATCATTGCTTTGGTGGTCATGTATATTATTAATGTTTCTGACGGCAGTGCACTTGTTGCAAGAAAGTTTAACAGCACTATAAGTCAGGCAGAAAAAGACGGCAAATTCAATAGCCTTTCTTTCACATTTGATCTGACCGGCAGTCCTGAAGTGCTCGACCACACAGGCGATGTATACTTTGTATACTCGGCAGCCAAAACCAGCACAGACATTGGCAACTATAGTGAAAGCTCAGAAAACGGTTTGGTGTTCATTATCAGGATACATAGCTATCTGACTGGAAGATGCTCAATGGTATCAGTTGTGCCCGTAAACGGACGACCTGACCAGACTTATATCAATACTTGGAAACAAATATACGGAGGTTACACAAATTAGGAGGAATCAATTATGGCTTTTTGTAGAAAATGTGGAAAAGAAATCGATGACGATGCAGTGATCTGCGTACATTGCGGCTGTGCGACCGAAAAGGCAGCACGACCAAGCACAAACCAAAACCCTGACTATGACCCTTATTCAGGTGCAGACTTTGTGGAAGTACTTCTCAGTTTGCTGATACCTATTGCAGGTATCATATTGTATGTTGTCAAGAAAGATACACGACCAAAAGCGGCAAAGACTTGTCTTATAACAGGTGTTGTCACTTGGGCGATCTGCTTTATATTAATGACAATACTTGGTTCAATGTAGTCGAAAACCTATGAAAAGAGCAAATGTTTCATGGTTAAAACAAATTTATAATAATCAAAATTTGATAAACATTATAAATGTTTAAAAGGAGGATTTATATATGGCATTTTGCGGTAAATGCGGAAAAGAAATAGACGATGAGGCTAAGTTCTGTCGCTATTGTGGAAATAAGGTCGAGATGATCAATAATGCTCCTATCAGCAACGCTAAATCAATGCTAAAAGAAATTGACACGGAAGCATCAAAAGCTGAAAATAAAGAAGCCGACAACAATCCTAATGCTTCTTTAATGTCCGAAAATGGCATTGCCGTAAAAAAGAAAAGATCTAAAGCACCATTGATCATTACTGTAATAGTGGTTATTTTGGCTGGATTATTTGTAGCTTTTTGGTTTTTGCTTAAACCTATTCTATTTAAAGATGACACCATCGTCAAAAAAAACCTTTTTAATGACGGTTTGTTAAGTGCGATATCAGAAAAAGGCGGACAATGGGGATACATCAACACAAAAGGTGAATTTGTAATTACTCCTCAATTTGATGCAGTAACAGAGTTTTCGGACGGATATGCATCAGTATCTGTAGGTGGTAAATGGGGAATCATAGATAGCAGTGGCAGTTATGTTGTATCACCACAATATGGCTATATTTCACGTTTTTCAAAAGGTGTAGCCGTAGTTGTCAATTTTGATGTAGATGACGATGGAAATGATAAGTATGGATTGATCGATACAAAGGGCAAATTACTTCTTCCAATAACATATGACGAAATCGGCAGCAGCAATTTTGATGAATTAAATTCAGACGGTTTAAATTTCGATGATGATATTGATATTTTCCGTATAGAATCAAATGAAAAATATGGATATGCAAACACCAAAGGCGAGATCATAGTTAATCCTACATATGATAGTGCAGGTTCATTTAGTGAGGGTTATGCTGATGTTTGCAACAATGAAAAATATGGATTTATAGACCAAAAAGGTAAGCTGGTCATTCCATGTCAGTATGATAAAACTTTATCATTTAAAGAAAACGTTTGTGGCGTTTGTGTTGGCGAAAAATGGGGAGTTATAAACAAAAAGGGTAAATATATCGCAAATCCAAAGTATGACTCAATGTCAAGTTATTCAGAAGGGTATGCGGCAATTAAAAAAGATGATAAGTGGGGGTATATTGATACCAAAGGCAAAGAAGTTATTAAGACGAAGTATGTTGATGCATACAGTTTCATAAACGGAAAAGCTGTAGTTGAAGATTCAAAAAATAAGTTGGGTATAATAAATACAAACGATAAATGGCTAAAAACGATAAAATATGACATTTATCCAATTCATCCACGTCTTTCTGAGGACATTTATTCTATTGAAAAAGATGGGCTTTGTGGAATGATGAACAGCCAAGGAAAAGAGCTTGTCAAACCAACATATGATAATATTCAACCTTCATCATATTATGATAAAAGGTTCGTATTCTCATACGGCGGCAAAAAAGGGTATCTAAATGAAAATGGCGACGTTTGCATAGGCAATAAATATATAGATTGCTCTGTTTTCTACAGTGATAAATATGCTATAGCATATAATGACAATAAAACCATGTCAATTATAGATTCATCAGGTGATACTTTAAATGATAAGGAATACTATGGCTTGTGCGGTAAAAAGATAGACTACTGTCAGTATGATAACTGCTTTAATAAAACACGGACCTCTGACAGTGATTTTTTGGGCATTACTCAACCCGAAAAGTATTGCGGTCAGGATATTGCAAGAAGTATGTTATACGATATAAATAATGAAATCTCAGATATGGCAGTTGACGGTGAATCAACCAGTGATGGCATTATAAAAATTATTGATTGTTCAGACACAAATAATATGGACCGCATAAGTAAATGTGCGGCTGATAGTTGTCGCGGCAATGCAACAAAAGGATATGCTTTGGTCGTGTATGTTCCGAGTATTGATGAAGTCTGTGTATTTTGGGGACATGATAAAGATAAAGATCTAAACGTTGGTGCATATTCATCAAAATCCGGCTCTATACAAAGTAGTTTTGAGGGATTGTCACTTCAATCTATTTATAACTGGATAAGTGCCGAATACTTCTGATTGTTAAATGGAAAACTAGTTTAAAATAATCAAAATTTGATAAACATTATAAATGTTTAAAAGGA